>Ga0308171_1000168_pt1 | contig 190987 bp, 156 predicted proteins | sample PhyGR1_FD_202135 | JGI IMG/M metagenome (GOLD analysis project Ga0308171, IMG submission 202135) | Phyllosphere microbial communities from UC Gill Tract Community Farm, Albany, California, United States - DLSLSG.R1 | ecosystem: Host-associated > Plants > Phyllosphere > Unclassified | place...
GGATAAGATTGCGATTAACTCAATCTGAAAGATCAATGTGCATTCACCACCTTTTCTGGGAAGCAATTCCTCTTTTCCATACGCCAAATTCGGCGGCAGCCATACCTCCCAAATCGATCCAATAGGCATTTTCGAAATTGCCTCCTGCCAACCAATAATGAGTTCATTGATATAAAAAGTTTCGGGACGTTTACGCTTGTAGGAACTGTCGAAGACCGTTCCATCCAAAAGCTCGCCTTTATAATGACAGATTACCTTGGAAGATTTTTTCGGAATCTTCCCAGCTCCCGCCGTTAATACCTTATACTGCAAACCTGATGCACAAACGACAACACCCTCCTTGCGGGCGTTTTCCTCCAAAAATATTCTTCCTGCTTCGCGATTCCTTTCCAGAAGTGCGCCTGAATTTGCTTTATTTTTCTTTTTCTGAACCAAAACCAAATTGATTAAATTGCTAAAATGCCAATTATTTATTTTATCCTCAAAATAACAGCTTTTTATCCTTTTAATGAAAGAAATCGGCTTTTTTGTTCTTTAAATAGACTTTATTACAGCAAAGTAGCCTGCAGCGTTTTTTCGAAGCTAAATGCCTTGCTAACCGGACAATTTTCTTTTGCTTTATTCGCTATTGTCTGGAATTCTGATTCACTGATTGCAGGGACGCTGCCTTTTAGTTCTAGTTCAGACCGTACTATTGAACCATTTTCAAAAACGATCGTCGATACGGTCGTCAACTCGTCAGGGACAAAGCCCGCCTCAGACAGGTAGGCACTCAGTTGCATGGTAAAACAGCCCGCATGTGCTGCTGCCAGTAATTCTTCGGGATTTGTTCCGACACCGTTTTCAAAGCGGGTCGAAAATGAATATTGCGTATGATCTAACGCTGTACTATCGGTAGTCAGGTTCCCCTTCCCCTCTTTAAGATTGCCATTCCATTGGGCTGTTGCTTTTCTTCTCATGATTTTAATATCTGTTATCCATTCTAATTTTTATCCATTCAGCTTTTGTGACAAAAGTTCCACTGTCACCATTTGTAGAACAAATTTTGGATAAAAAAGTTGTGCCCTAAGCATAAATTAATGTCGCGATCCCTCCTGCTACTACGTTAGCTATTTTATCAAAACTAAACTCATGAACAAAGTAATATACCTTTTCATTGCTGTAGCGGCACTTGCTTCCTGTAAAACAAACCACCTGAAGGATCAGGCCCTGATAAAAGACTGTCCCGAAGAGAAAATTGTAAACAAAATACCCGGCCCGCCGGTAAAGGGGGAAACCGAAAAGATTTATTACATCTATCAAGGCAAAAGGATTTCACCAAAACAATTTGATCAGGAGTGGTTAAAAAATAATTGTGATATTAAAGAGACAGTTGTCTATTGATTTTATTTCAAAAAATAAGCTTAAAGACGTAATTTTGCCTAAAATTTTTTTAAATGACAGTTTCTCTTCGGGAGGTCAATCAAAAGATTTTAGGCTACGTATCTTTAACTTTCCTTGGTTATTTCACGATCGGCCTATCGCTTGCAGCTCTCCCCATTTTTATCCACCAGACCTTAGGATTTAACACCATCATTGCTGGCCTGGTCATCAGTGTTCAATATATTGCGACATTTATGCTCCGCGGTTATGCCGGAAAAATTGTTGACACCAAGGGACCCAAGGTCTCTGTTTTGCGCAGCATGTTATTTTTTGCATTATCGGGCCTGCTCCTCCTCCTCGTATTTTTATTCAAGTCTCAGCCCTTCGTAAGCTTGGGCCTCCTGCTTATTACCCGATTATTGACCGGAATCGGCGAAGGCCTCGTCGGTGCCAGTCCTATAAACTGGGCATTGATGGAACTGGGTGATGAACACGCGGCCAAGGCAATCTCTTTCAATGGGATAGCCAGTTATGGAGCATTAGCTGTCGGAGCTCCATTAGGTGTGTTGATGGTCAACCATGTCGGTTATGAAACCTTAGCTTTCCTAACAATTGCTGTGGGCATATTCGGCTACCTTTACTGCCGTTCAAAAACACCTTATCGGGTAAGCCGTGAAAAAACTGAAACAGTAAGTTTTAAACGTGTGCTGCTTTTAGTAGCTCCTTTTGGAATCTGCCTCGCTTTAGGTGGTCTTGGATTTGGAAGTATTTCCACTTTTATGACTCTTTATTATGAGCACTTCAACTGGCAGAACGGCGCAGCATGTTTAACTGTATTTGGAATCTTCTTTATTCTGACACGCTTAGTATTCAATAAAGTCATTGACCAGTACGGAGGACTAAAAGTTGCCTTGGTAAGTCTCTTGGTCGAAACGCTGGGTCTGATGGTTATCGCTACTGCTATCCATCCGCTATGGACACTCTTGGGGGCCGCTTTAACAGGCCTTGGCTTCTCCCTCGTATTTCCAGCGCTTGGTGTGGAAGCGATAAAAAGAGTTGATCAAAATCAACAGGGTGCTGCTTTAGCAGCATATGGCTTATTTATTGACATCTCCCTGGGGATCACCGGACCTTTAATCGGATTTGTTGCCAATAACATGGGGATGACAGCTATATACCCTTTTAGCACCATAATGGTTTCTATCGGTTTTGCTGTCGTTGGAAATATTCTTTATAATAAACGGAAAGCGCTGGCAAAATAGTCCATTGCAATAGAAATAAGGACTTGTCAAATCGTTTAATACAAAAAGGAGCGGCTGTGTATACACAGCCGCTCCTTTTTGTGGTTAACTCCTTTATGTTAGCCTTCAATACTAGGTACACCAACAACTTCATTGGTATCTGCATTGTAATCTATACCATCAAAATTGAAACCGAATAAATTGAAAAACTCATTACGGTAACCTTCAATATCTGAAATTTCAGCTAAGTTTTCGGTTGTCGCTTTTTCCCACAACGCCGCAACTTCAGCTTGAACATCTTCACGCATTTCTAAATCGTCCACACGGATACGGCCTTTATCGTCAAGCAATACCTTTCCGTCGGCTGTATAAAGACGTTCCGCAAACAAACGTTGCATCTGCTCGATTGTGCCTTCATGAATTCCTTTTTCTTTCATTACTTTATACAATAGAGAAATGTATAAAGGAACCACAGGAATAGCAGAACTTGACTGTGTAACCAAGGCTTTATTAACAGATACATAAGATACACCATGAATATCGCTCAAAATAGCGTTTATCGCAGGTACCGTTCCTTCTAAATCATCCTTAGCACGACCAATAGTACCATTACGGTAAATCGGATAAGTAAGCTCAGGGCCTATGTAAGAGTAAGCAACTGTTTTAGCACCTTCGGCCAATACACCTGCAGCTTTCAGATCTTCGATCCAAAATTTCCAATCCTCTCCCCCCATTACAGCTACCGTATTTGCAATATCCTCTTCATTTTCTACTGGCTGAATAGTAATATCTGAAATTACACCGGTATGAAAATCTACAGTTTTATTGGTAAACGGTTCGTGTATTGGTTTCAAAACAGAAGCGTGTGCCACGCCAGTCTTTGGATGCGTACGGCGCGGTGAGGCCAAACTATAAACCACTAAATCAACCTGTCCCAAATCTTTTTTAATAAGCTCAATGGTTTGTTTTTTCACTTCGTCTGAAAAAGCATCGCCATTAATACTTTTGGCATATAATCCCGCTTCATGGGCTTCTTTTTCAAAAGCTGCGGAGTTGTACCATCCCGCAGTTCCTGGCTTGCCTTCTGCTGCAGGTTTTTCAAAAAATACACCGATTGTAGCAGCTCCAGAACCAAATGCTGCAGAAATCCGAGATGCAATACCAAATCCTGTGGAAGCACCGATTACCAATACTTTCTTCGGACCATTCGCGATCTCACCTTTGGATTTCACGTATTCAATTTGATTTTTAATGTTTTGCGCAGCCCCTTGTGGATGCGAGGTCAAACAAATAAAACCTCTAGTTCTTGGTTGTATAATCATCTTGATTAATTTTCTTACTACTTGTTTTATTGATTAGGCAAAATAAGGAATTTTAAATGAGAAAATCGTGATAAAAATCAATTAGTTTTTGTTTCATTTTCAATTGAACGGGCATTTGCTTACTTTCACAAAGTGAAGTTTACATCCTATTCGTCTTATTTATGCCAGTCCAATTTACAATAAAAAAAAATAAAAATAATGCACTCCTGCTCGGAACTTTAGCTGCCTTATTTTTTGCCAGCACTTTTGTTCTCAATCGCATCATGGCGGTATCGGGTGGAAGCTGGCAATGGACAGCCTCTTTACGTTTTATCTGGATGCTTCCAATCTTGGTCCTTATTGTTGCTATCCGGGGAAATCTCGTCAGTTTACTCAAAGAAATTAAATCCAATCTGCTTCAATGGCTATTGTGGAGTACCATCGGATTCGGTGTATTCTATTCGACACTCACGTATGGCGCAAATTATGGACCATCCTGGCTGGTTGCGAGTACTTTCGAATTCACCATTATTGCCGGGATGTTTATTGGACCCCTGCTCGAGAAAAAAGGGCATCGAAAAGGCTTATCAAAGGCCTCTCTCCTCTTTTCCATTATTATTTTTTGCGGTATCCTGCTCATGCAGATCTCCGAAGCCCGATCAACTTCCATGAAGGCCATGTTATTAGGAACCATCCCCGTATTAATCGGCGCAGTTGCCTATCCCTTGGGCAACCGTAAAATGATGAAAATTTCGGGCAATAAACTGGATGCTTTTCAACGTACACTGGGAATGACACTATGCAGCATGCCATTTTGGATTGTGCTTAGTCTATTCGGATATGCCGAAAATGGACTACCTACAGATAGTCAGCTCTTCCAGACCTTCCTAGTTGCTTTATGTTCGGGGGTAATAGCAACACTGCTATTTTTCACAGCTACCGATCTAGTACATCATGACCATAAGGCTCTTGCCGCAGTGGAAGCAACACAGGCCATGGAGGTTATTTTTACATTAATCGGTGAAATCCTTATCCTGCATGCCGCGCTTCCAACAATGTATTCCTGTCTGGGTATTCTCATGGTGGTCATCGGGATGATACTGCATAGCCGATCAAGCTAACCGCTTTATTCATCGCTCATCAGATTGCAATGTCCTGCTTATTTTATTTAAATTCAAACTATTGGCCATGGCAGAAAAGATGTCGTAATAGGTACCTTTATTTGCATAAAGATCTTCGTGCTGACCTTTTTCTACAACACGGCCTTTTTCCATAACCACAATGGCATTGGAATCAATGATCTGAGATATGCTATGAGAAACGATGATGACCGTACGATCTTTTTTGATCGCATCTAAGCTATTTTTGATCTGTTCGGTAGCAATAGCATCCAGATTAGCTGTAGGTTCATCGAGAAAGATAATGGGAGGATTTTTTAAAAACAAACGGGCAATGGCAATTCGCTGCTGCTGTCCGCCAGACAACGACTGGGCATCGGCATCGTACCCTTTAGGAAGCTCCATAATCTGTTCGTGAATGTAAGCTTTTTTTGCCGCTTCGATAATCTCTTCCCGTGAACTGCCCATTTTACCATATTCGATATTCTCAAAAATGGTTCCCTTAAAAATATGGTTACGCTGCAATACCATTCCGATATGCTGACGGAGAAAAGCCGTATCATACCTGGCCAGATCTACGCCATCCAAAAAAATCTGTCCGTGGCTAGGTTCGTAAAACTTGTCCAGTAAATTGATAATCGTACTTTTTCCCGCACCACTCAAACCAACCAAAGCCGTTATTTCATTCGGTTTAATGGCAAAATTCACGTCCTTCAAGGCAACTGTCCCATTGGGATATTCAAAAGATACATGTCTCAATTCCAAATCTCCGCGTATGTGAGCAGGCTTATAATTACCTTTGGATTCAATCTGCTCATCGGATTCCAAAATCTCAAAAAAGGATTCAGAATAAATCAAAGCATCATTTACTTCATCGTATATACGATGAAGCTGGCGTATGGGCGCCGAGACGTTATTGAATAACATGATATGAAACATAATGGCGCCAATAGTAATCTGACCAGAAAGCACCAGATAGGCCGTTAAAACGATGATAATGACGACAGCTATCTGTTCAACAAAACTTTTAATACTATCATACAGGAAACTTGTTTTACGGGTTGCCATCTGATTTTCGGTCATTTCATATTGGATCTTCTCATGGCGCCTGGCCTCTTCCGGCTCACGGACAAAAGATTTGATAACCAAAATTGAATCGATCAAACTAATAATCCGGTTATTTTTTGATTCCCGATAATTGCGCATCTGTCTCCGGAAACCTGTTAATTTTGACGCCTGAGCCTGACCGATATAGAGATACAAAGGAATCACAGCTACGCCGACCAAACCTACATATACATTTGCGTAGAACATACAGATGAGCGCAATGATTGCGTTCGCAAACAACGGAAGAATATCAATAAAAAAATTCTGTACCAACCGCGTCAATGAACTAATTCCTGCATCAATCCGGGTAGCCAATTTTCCGCTTTCATTATCTGCTGAGGTATAGAAAGCCAGCCTATAGGTTAAAATACAGTCAACAATCGACTGAGAGAAGTCACGGGCAATATAGATCCGGAGTTTTTCACCATAAAACTTCTGCCCAAACTGAACTAAAGCATAAATAATTTCCTTCGCTAACAAGACGATACTGATCATACCAACGAGATAAATTCCTTTGGACAGAGGTTCTTTGGCAACCATCAGCACACTAATCTGGTCTACGGTATAGCGCAAGATAAAAGCATTGATCTGAGCGGCAAAAGAACCTATTACGGTCAATAGCAGGGTATAAATAATCAGTCTACGGTAGGGTTTGGCAAAGGGAACAATTTTTTTAAATAATTGCGGAATAGTCATTGAAATCGATTTTATACTGGGCAAACAAATAATCTGACGACATTGTTTAAAGCTAAGCATAAAATCGGGAAGATCACAACGGGAGAATAGGATTAAAAAAAGGCATATCACCAAGTGATACGCCTTTCTAAAATGCTTTAGCTGCCCTAGGTTATCCGAAGATCCGGTTCAGTACTTTCGCCAGACGCAAACCACCTTTCAGCATGCATTGCTCCATGATATCTTTATTTTGGTAGACATATGAATAAGACAAGTTGGCATTATTCGCTACGTCCGCATAAATCTTTTCAGCCAATTGATTCGATTCGTACAACCAATTGGAAAGCTCGCCTGCAGCCAGTTGCGCATTCTCTTGCTTATTATTTACATCCAGAACAGTTGCATATTCTGTATAGCTATACTTTTCATTATCCACAAGATCACTATCCCATACACGGTGAATATTGGATTTCTTTCCAAACCAACTTACTTCAATCTTATTTCCACCCTGATCTTCGGCACGGCTAACGTGCATAGGCTGGTGCGCATCGCCCAAAATGTGGATCAGGAAATAAAGGTTTTGCTTTTGTTGATCCATCGGAACCGTCTTATCTGCAAACGACTTTTCGATACGAATCGCCGTCTTGTATAAATTCTCATCAGCCGAGTTTTCCAGTCCCAATTGAAATTCAGCCCAAGGTAAATTCGAATTTAAATTTATAAAATGTGAATTACCCAGCTTTTTAAACTCAGGATTAGGGTCTGATTTGATAAAATCACCCCAATTGGCCCAGTAGGCCAACTTTTGCTGTCCAATGATTTTTCCAATATTCTTTTTAGCTTTTTTAGTCAAATGACGTTCCGCAATTTCAGCGACTACACGATGACCTGTGGTTCCCCATGCAAATACCGATGAAAGCTGAAAACACAATGCCATCGCCAGCAAACCCTTAATCATTTTTTTCATTAGATTGTTGTTTTAAATGATGATAAGACTCTTACACGCTAATGCATTCGACTCCACACAAGTGGTTGTAAATGCCGATTCAACTTATAATAGTCCATCTTAGTATATATTGAATTTTAATTATTTGAAAATATCGAAAGCATATTTTGCGGAGGACCAAAACTCATCCAGCGCAATCATCCGTGGCTTGAAAAAAGAAATCAGCTCAGGCCAATCTTCTTCTTTAAAAACACTATAACCTTCCAGACTTGCATAGATCTGGCAAATAGGCTTGCCATATTCATCCCTGCCGTCCATATCCCATATCCATTCTTCACCCAAAAGATCATGTAATAAAGCCTTATATTGAAGAAATTGTTCGGCCATTAAAGCTCGGATACCTGCATCGGACTGAGACCACTGTATCGCAATCTTGGCTACTTTTTTATCTGCATCCATTTTGAAGAATAAATGCTTTATACCTGTTTTGTAATTAATCCAATTGGCCTTCTCGCCGTCTGCAGATAAATGTAAAGCCATAAACTGACCAAACTTCGTCCAGAACACCTGTTTTAATTGCTTTATTTCTTCCCTTGAATACACGGATACAACTTTTAAGTCAGCAAAATTAACAAAATAGCTCGGTATGTCTAAACCTTATTGGTATCAAAATTGTTGTTTTACTAACAAACAAATTCGAAAGATGAACTTAGATAAAAAAAAATCACTCTTACTTTTGGCTGCGGCTGCAATTGGAACGGTAGCCTACAACGCTTTGAAGCCTGTTATCTCCCGTCCGGATGTCGTGGATCCTTTTGATTTAGATAAGTATCTTGGAAAATGGTATGAGATCGCCCGGCTCGATTTCCATTGGGAAAGAGGATTAAGTCAGGTCTCTGCCGAATACAGCAAAAATAAAAATGGTACGATACGCGTCAATAACCAGGGCTATTCAGAAGACAAAGAACGATGGAAACAGTCTATCGGAAAAGCCAAATTTGTCAATGGTCCGCATGAAGGCGCACTTAAAGTTTCATTTTTTGGACCATTTTATAGTGGTTATAATGTTGTGAAAATAACGCCGGATTATAAATACGCACTCGTTTTTGGTGACAATCTAGACTATATGTGGATACTAGGCCGTGAAACGGAGATCCCAGATAAAATCAGAAATGAATTTTTAACTTACGCCCTGCAATGCGGTTATGAGACTGGCGATCTTGTCTGGACCAAACATTAATCGAAAATCGGCGCTAATAGTTGATAATTTAATGTTGCATCCTGCTTCAGCACATCAGCGATCTCTTCAAGATCCTCCGGGCTGATAGCGTTTCTGATACCCGCATTGTACAGGTTTGCCAAGAAAAGGGCTGCTTCGCGTTTTTGATCGAGGGGCAGGATTCCGCTTCCAACATAGAAATTCAACACGGAAACAGCGTATTCACCAAACACGTTAAATCCAAAATCACCATTTTTCTGTAAGCAATAGCGCATCATTTTTTCGAAATCAGCTCGCAAGATATCTTTAGTCTCCGTATTCATGAAAATCTCTTTTTAAGGGCATAGAAGCAAAGATGTAGCGGATAAGCGCACACTCTCTCCTACTAGGCCTGACAAAAGTGCAAAAAATATCCCAAACAATGTACCGTTAAACAGTAGATTGTTTGGGATAAGTTATGCGTTATGCCGCGACTCGTCTACAGCGCTTCTGCGTGCTGCGAGACATCCAAACCAAGTTCTTCATCCGTTTCTTCAACACGCAGTGGTGCGATAAGATCCGTGATCTTCAAGAGAACCAATGAGCCTACAAAGGCGAAAAATGATACGGCAAATAAGGCGACCATGTGCACGAAGAACAACTTCGTTTCGCCGAAAAATAGACCATTGTCCGCAACAACAGGATTAATGTTATGATGGGCAAATACACCAGTAAGCACCATACCTACCATACCACCTACGCCATGGCAAGGGAATACATCCAATGTATCATCGATACTTGTTTTACTTCTTAGGTATACAACCAGATTACTCACCAAAGCGCCAACCAAACCAATGATCATCGCATGTGGAATACTAACAAAACCAGCTGCTGGTGTAATCGCAACCAAACCAACAACAGCACCTATACATGCCCCCATTGCCGAAGGTTTCTTTCCGCGTATGATATCTACAAATATCCATGCCATAGCGGCCATGGCAGACGCAGTAGTTGTTGTAGCAAAGGCGTAAGCTGCCAGGGAATTTGCACCACCGGCAGAACCAGCGTTAAATCCAAACCAGCCAAACCACAAAAGTGCAGTACCCAATATCACGTAGCTTATACGAGCGGGATTATGACTCTGTGTTTTACGGCCTTTTAAATAAATCGCTGCCGCCAAAGCCGCCCAACCAGCCGACATGTGTACAACCGTACCACCAGCAAAATCCAGTACACCAAACTTTGCCAATATCCCTTCTGGGTGCCAAGTTGCATGTGCCAGTGGCATATAAATAAAAATGCTGAACAGAATAATAAATAACATAAATGAATTGAATCGGATACGCTCTGCAAAAGCACCTGTGATTAGCGCTGGTGTTATAATTGCAAACTTAAGCTGAAACATGGCAAATAAAACCAAAGGTATAGTGGGAAGTGCACCCCACGCAACATTCCCTAATGTACCTTTCATCATAAAAAATGTACGCGGATCACCAACAATGCCGCCGATATCATCGCCGAAAGCCAAGCTAAAACCAACAATGACCCAGAGGATTGTCATCAAACACATACATATAAAGCTTTGCATCATCGTTGAGATTACATTCTTCTTGCTAACCATACCGCCATAAAAAAAGGCAAGTCCAGGTGTCATAATCAACACCAATGCAGAAGAAGTTAACAACCAGGCCGTATCTCCCGTATCAAATTCTGCCTTGTTTAAGTCAGACAAGTCAATGGATGGAAATACAAGTCCTAATACTCCTAAAAGAACTAGAACAACGAGTGGAATAATTTTTTTCATTTGTTTAAACTGATTAGTGTTTCAATACATTAATAAAATTGTTAAAAAAAATACGAGAACAAAACAAAAACCGACTTTCCCTTATAATTTTTTCAAATATAAACTCTTTTTATTAAAAAAATACCATGTTATTTTATTTTTTATGATTTTTTTTACATATTTTCACAAAAACAAATACAAAAACCACAATTAACCACTTATTTTTTGAACAAAAACACATAGTAAACAAACAAAACAAACAGAAAAAACCATAAAAACCTCAAACAAATCAAACTTAAACCAGAAAAAACATGAAAAAACTTCTAACAACCATTATTTTATCAGTATTTCTAATAAAAACTGCCACATCACAGGAAGAAACTAAAGAAAAAGGAATAGAAATATCCGGATCGGTGGATACCTATTGGAAATATGATTTTCAAAACAAACCTAACATCAACACCTATTTTACCGAAGACAACAACTCCGTCTCTATTGGGATGGTGGATCTGGCTGTAAAAAAGAAGTTTAAAAAAGCATCATTTGTCGGAGAATTATCTTTCGGTCCCCGCGGTCAATACCGATCAATTATGAATGGCGATGGCCAAGCCGGTGATGACAAAAACAGTTTTCATATCCAAAACCTGTATGTAGGGTATGATCTAACCGAAAAACTCAATCTTACCGCAGGCTTCATGGGTACATTTGTAGGCTTCGAGGTGATATCACCTACTTACAATTTTCATTATTCGACTTCCTACTTATTCGGCGCGGGCCCTTTCCAAGATGCAGGTTTAAAAGCTACCTATAGTTTTTCGGACAAAGTGGCTTTAATGGTCGGACTGTTTAACGACTGGAATGTGTACCAAGATATGAACGGGGTTTCCCACGTTGGCTCCCAACTGGCTTATACACCCAACGATAAAAGCAGCTTTTACCTTAACTTCCTAACAGGTTCCTCCGCAGGTGGCAAATCGAATTATAGTTCCGGCACTTTAGTTGATCTTGTTGCCAACTATGATTTTACCCCTAAATTTTTCCTCGGTTTAAATGCGACGAATTATAAAAAGAGAGACGGTGGTGGCTACTCTGGCGTAGCACTTTACCCAAGGGTTCATTTTTCAGAAAATTTTGGGCTGGGACTACGTGAAGAATTCTTCCAGACGCATAAAGAAGAGGAAAACGGAATTCCAAGCACCAACATCCTCGCAACAACATTAACCGCCGAATACAGCTATCATGGATTCAAATTTATACCCGAAATCAGAATTGACAAAGGAAATACAGAACGGTTCATCAAGAATGACCTCAGTCCGACGAAATCTGCGGGACAGTTTCTATTAGCATGTGTCTATAGCTTCTAAACATACACCTAAAATAAGAATAGCTGGTCTATCTATTGACCAGCTATTCTTCTGTTTTTTCATCTATCATTCCCTATTGACAGTACCGGGAGAATCTGCCTACCGAACACTCACAGAAACGTGCCGATCCAATATGCGATCAGTTTCAGGTGCATCCGCATTATACTTTGCAAATTGTGAGCCATAGCCTTCTGCCCCTGTTACCTGTTTGGAAAGACCATCTTTACCTAAATAGTCCTTTACAGCCGTTGCCCTTTCAAGCGATAACTTTTTATTAAAGTCCTCATTGCCCGTTTTGTCGGTATACCCTCCAATCTTAATATTTGCTGCAGGAAAAGCCTTTAATATCGCCGCAAGATTGCTCAATTGCACCTGACTTTCAGGCAGGACCTCGGCTGTACCTGTTTTGAAATTCAGATTATCGAAATCAAACCATGTATTTTTCAAGGAATCTTCGCCCAGGGATTTATAGTCGGACTTTAAAAATTGAACCAATTGATCCTCTATCCCGCCCTTAAAAGCAGCCAGTTTGACACCATTTGGTAAAACCACATCCGTACGTTCCCGCTCTACCACACTGCTCCCCGGTTCCGTTTTCATGGTGCTTGAATCAACCCTTGTGCTATTTACACTGGTATCAGTAGCCCCCTCTTGCTTACTGCCGCTGCAGCCTTTTCCAAATAGAAACCAGAGTGCGGCCAATACAATTAAAGCAATTAAAATTTTCCACCAGCCGCCACCAGAACCATTCCCCGCGGCCACAGCCCTGGAATCCTCGGCCCTAGGTAATGACAATGGTTCCTTATGCGCTTCCAACTCATTTGAAGGAGTAATGGGAGTTGATTGATGTATACCGGGTTCTTTCGGCACTTCCGTTGGCGCTGCATTTTCAATGGCCGGCTCCACCGGTGCAGAAAAATGCCCGCCATCAAACAGTTTACCAAAGGCCCCCAATCCTAGTCCCGCCGGAACAGCGGCCGCAAAAGCTGTTTTATTGTCCTGCAATACACGGCCAATATGATCAAAATCCCAATTTTGCCCCTTATTGGTTAAACTGGAAAATACTGCGGGTAAAGAAAAATTCATTAATTTTCCAATAGCGCTTCCATCAATACCAAGATATCCGGAAACAGTTGTCAAAACAGTCTCCAGCCCGCCACCGAAGATAGACCCCAGTATCCCTTGTGGTTTCCCCTCTTCTGTAAAATCCTGTGCTGAAGATTCATTCGTGTCGCCCGCACCACCGAGAAGGTTATGCAGATCGAAATTAGAGAAGTGTTGCTTCGCTTTTTCCAAAATCGCAGCAATTCCGCCACTTGCATCAGACTGCTGGCTTAAGCCCAAAAACAAAGCTGGAATTGTTACATTCAAGCCCTGTTTCACCTGTTCCCTATCCTGATTTAAAACTTGCCCTATCTGAGCAACGGACTCTTCATCAAAAAAGTCCCGTGCCCCTTTTAAAAGCTGATTTTCCATAATCTTCGTTTATTTTTAGTTTATATAAAACTTTAACAAACAAAGGTTTAATTTGTTCATTCTATGTAGCTTATTCATCAAAATCACCCGAAAGCCACTTCGGGATCACAAATTCAGACGCGAGATGTGCCAATCGGTAACTGTGCCAGTCTTGGCGCGAAATCCAAACCACTTCTTCCAATTCTTCGTAAGCAGCAAAAGCCCGGCGCTCAGCCAAACTAATTAAATAAATATAGCCTTCCACCACTGTATTTAGCTCGTTTACAGCCTGGGTAGCATGGCTTCCAATGAACCTCATCCCCATTTCGCTTACATCAAATTGAAGTTCTTCTTTCAATTCTCGAACTAAGGTTTGCTCCCGATTCTCTCTCGGCCCTATTTTCCCGCCAGGCAATTGAAAATAGGAAGATCCTCTTTTTCGGACCATCAGCAAATCTCCCTCCGGACTGAGGAGTGCTGCAGAGCAAATAACAATTTTATCCATATCATTTATTTCAGAGCACAAAACTAACCTTTTATTAATCATGTAAAAAACATACGGTGACCAATGAGCAAACGTCCCTGGAATCCAATTCCTCCAATCCACATCATAAAGGACGAATGATTGACAACATATTGGGTGACCGAAACCGAACAGACAAGAAAAAATGTAACGGTAAATTGCTTTCGCTCAGCCTGAATAAAATTGCAAATAATAAACAAATTATCTAAGTTTAAAGAATAAAGCAATAATCTATAAATCCGTATATGAATCGAAGATTAACCTGTGTAATACTAAGCATACTATTGCTATCGCTCGGCTGTCAGCAAGACAAGAAAGACACAACAGCTAATAAGGAGGTCGTTAAACCGCAAAAAACAGCTCCTCCACCTAAAAAACAGGAAGAAAAACCGAAAGTACTCACAGCGGCGGATATTATTATAAAAAAGGAGTTGCTTTATAACAAATACACCTTGGAAGACAGCTACCCTTACAAAGATACCACCCGCGGCTTTCAATGGAACAAAATCAAAGAAAAACTTGCTTTCGTAGAAAATTTCCAGCAAACACCTTCCCTATATGGGGTTCTTCAAAATTATCAAAATGAAAAAGGTGAAGCCCCGACAATACAGGATTATAAAAGGGACTCCTATAAACGCGTATCTGACAGTTTCAATGTCGAACGGTATCAAGCGGCGCCCTTGTACGATATCAATACCGCCAAAGCTGTTCGCTACGGCCGCGATGGCTGGCTTGTCAGGGTTCAAGGTCCGGATACCTTAGCGAAAATTCCAATTGAAGGCATCTCATTTGAAGGGAAATACACCGTTCCAAAAAAATATCTACGCATCGTGAACGACACAGTGCAATTTAAGATTATTAACGTCGTCGATGTTACAAACCAGAATATCTGCACCTTAGAGAAGGTTGGAAATGAATGGCTTGTCAGGAGCATGAATCCCGTAACGAGCGGACGACATAAACCTCCGCACGCCCAAGAAACCCCAACCGGACTTTTTGTGGTGCAAGAACATAAATCCAAGATGTTTTATTATGAAGATGGTACCAAAACTTATGCTGGATTTGCTCCTTATGCCACCCGATTTACGGCGGGAGCATATATACACGGTGTTCCGGTTAACAATCCCAACGGGAGCATCATCGAATACAGTGAAAGTCTTGGCACTACACCCAAATCACATATGTGCGTCAGAAATGCGTCATCTCACGCACAATTTGTCTATAAACGGTCAAAAGACTTTTCTTCATTGGTTATTGTTATTGATTAACAATATTTAACATTCTGTAAATCAAATATGTATTAACTTTAATAATTAATTTTGTAAACATCTACACAGAAAAGGGAGAAGAATGGGAAATACGTTTATGTTTCTTTTGATGGCACTTAACACCGCATTGTCGTCACAAGAAGAATTAAAAACAACAGATCAACAAACCACCAGTACACATCGTATAAATGTCGAACGTCAACGCACCGAAGTTGATTCCTTATATGATGAAATGAATCTAGGCCAAGTATTGAAATACGAGGCGTTTCGTCAAGCAATGGAAGGCAGAAAAGAGCTTCCAATCCACAACAAAGATATCATGACCGTCATCGACTTTTCATTGGCATCAACAGAAAAGAGACTTGTGGTGCTCGATCTTGCGCATAAAAAAGTACTTTTCAATACACTGGTATCGCACGGAAAAAACAGTGGAGAAAACTACGCCGTAAATTTTTCAAATCAACAGGAGTCATTAAAAAGCTCTTTAGGATTCTTTACGACGGAGAATACATACAATGGTGAAAATGGCTACTCTTTGGTATTAAATGGTCTTGAAGAAGGTATAAATGATAATGCAAAAGCAAGATATGTCGTCATGCACGGTGCTGATTATTGCAGCACAGGAACAATCGCGAGCTTAGGCAGACTGGGAAAAAGCTATGGCTGCCCTGCAGTCCCCAGAGAATTTGCAGGCCCTATTATCAATACCATCAAGGATGGGACTTTATTGTTTATATATGCCGACAATCCGGACTATTTGGCAAAATCACATTTGATCCACCAGCCGAATATTCTAATGGCTCAATTTCAAAAAAGGCAGCCTATTGCCAACCATGAAGGTTAAAAAAAAGCCTGATGAAAATTCATCAGGCTTTTTTTTATGACTTCAAACTGTCGTCTGCAACACAGACTATGATTTATGCTTTTTCTTAAATTTTAACATCCAATTGTAAATTGCATCATCATGAAACAGACGCTCGACACTTCCGTGTGTCCCCCCTTTAATGACATTTAAGCTCACGTTAGCATCTGGATCCTCTTTTTTAATTGCATTCATAATCTTTCTGGATTCCGAAATGGGCACAGCACGATCAGCCGTACCATGATGTAGCCAAATGGGTACCTGTGTCAAATTGGATGCATACTGACAGGAACCTCCACCGCATATCGCCACTGCCGCAGCTACCCTTTCCGGATATTTCCCGGCGACATCCATCGTACCATAGCCCCCCATACTCATGCCACAAACATAAACACGGTCGGGATCTGCATTGTAATGTTCGATAACATAATCCACAATTTCGATGACTTTATCGGGATCCCATCCGCCGCGCGACTGCGGCGCTACAATAATTCCCGGTACCTCCTTCCCCTTATTAATCGCGTATAGAACCCCATAACGTTTTACACGATCCAGATTTGTCCCCGACAGACTTCTCCCGTGCAAAAACACAAATACGGGCTGCTTCTCTGATTCCGATGAATCAGGAGCCGCTTCTTTCAATAAAAAGGGATAAGCAGTTTCCCCTTTTATGGCCTGTATCTCTTGTGCTTGTGCACGCATCAACAGCATAAAGAAAAAACAGACATACAGATAAACTTTTTGCATAATACTTGTCTATGACTATTTAGCTTAATTTTGGAGGACTAAAAATACAATTAAATGACTTTTACAAGATACGTTTAACAACTTTTAACATTTCAAAAATCAAATCCCGTTTTAAAAAAGAGAAAAGTTTCGGATGCTTACTTAACTAAACCATCCATTTGCAAGATTCAATTCAATTATAATTGCATTTCATGGCAAATTTATCTTAGTTTGTACTGTTGACGCAAAATATCCAAGCTCTCAAATGAAAATATTGCATACCGCCGACTGGCATTTAGGAAAACGACTGGACAGTTTCTCTCGGATAGAAGAACAGGTGCAGGTTATGAATGAGATCGTTGAAATCGCAGATCGGGAGAGTGTGGACCTCGTTATTATTGCAGGAGATCTTTTCGATGCTTTCAATCCGGGCGTGGAGGCCATTGAATTATTCTATCGGACCATCAAACGCCTTACAAGAAACGGCATGCGGCCTGTAATTGCTATTGCCGGTAACCACGATTCGCCGTATTTGATTGATGCGCCTGACCCCTTGGCTAGAGCGTCTGGAATCATCCTCATTGGCCATCCAAATGCTGTGGTTACCCCATTTTCTACAGAAGGCTTTACTGTGCTTCGCTCAGATGCTGGTTTTATTGAAATAGGTTTACCAAAATTTGAGTACCCAATCCGTATACTGCATACTGCTTATGCAAATGAAATTCGTTTGAAACAATATTTAGGAGAAGAGAAAGAAAGTAAATTAAATGAGGTGCTGGCAACAAATTGGCAAACTATCGCAAATGCTTATTGTGATGACAAGGGGGTAAATATACTGACAGCCCATCTGTATATGAACAAAATGGGCAGTCCACTTCTAGAAGAGCCTGATGGCGAAAAACCTGTCAAAATCGGAAATGCCGATTTGATTTATTCGCAATCCATCCCAGCCCAGATACAGTACACCGCATTGGGGCACCTCCATGGTTATAGAAATATTGGTTCTGCCGAGAAACCAGCAGTATATGCATCATCCCCATTATGTTATAGTTTTTCGGAGGCCGGACAGACCAAATATGTTGCGCTGGTCGATATAACCGCAGGCAGCGAGGCCAAAGTGGAGCGAATTCCTTTAACAGCGGGCAAACCCTTAATCCGCAAATCATTTGACGATATTGAATGCTGCATCTCCTGGCTGGCCGAAAATCCAAATGCGCTGGTAGAACTTACCTTAAAGTCAGATACATTTTTGAAAGCTGCGGACCGCAAAAGGATCTATCAGGCGCATTCGGGTATAATATATCTTATTCCTGTCGTTCAACAAAACAAAGAAGGAATTCCGGATAACACAGAAATCAACCTTACAGAGGACATGTCTACTTTATTTAAAGATTACTTTAAATCCAAGAATGCAAACCAGATACCCAATGATGATATCCTCGACCTTTTTCGCGAAATACTAAATTCTTAATCCCATGATTCCATTAAAGCTCATATTAGAAGGTATATACTCCTATCAGGATCGTCAGGCGATCGATTTTGCCGCACTCTCAGAAGCGGGGCTTTTTGGTATCTTTGGGGCCGTGGGTTCCGGTAAATCGTCTATATTAGAAGCGATCACCTATGCTTTATTCGGAGAAACTGAGCGTTTAAATGCGCGTGATAAACGCGCTTATAACATGATGAATCTCAAGTCGAATAGATCTTACATCGAACTTGATTTTATCAATTTTGAAGATCGTACGTTCAGAATCACACGGGAGTTTAAACGGAATTCCAAAAACTTTGATGATGTAAAATCACCTACGGTTGTCTTATACGAGCTAATAAATGAACAGTGGATTCCCTTAGAAAGCAGCAACACCCAGCAGATCATCGGCCTAAGCTATGAAAACTTCAAAAGAACTATTATCATTCCACAAGGACAGTTCAAAGAATTTATAGAACTGGGTGCCAAAGAACGCACGGATATGATGAAAGAGATTTTTCAGCTGCATCGATTCGACCTCCAGGATAAAGTTTCTAATCTCTATAAAAAAAACCAGTCCGAACTGGATCACCTCAATGGCCAGTTGATCGGATTTGACGATGTCACAGCCGAATATATCGAAACGACGGAGACCAATCTGCATGCCGCATTAGCGTCCTTTGCCACGATTGAATCTATACATAAGCTTCATCATGAAAAATTTCAGAACCTAAAAAAACTCAAAGAGGATTTTTTGGAATTGCACAAGATGAAGTCGGCCTTTGCGCAATTACTCGAACAGAAAACCGAAAAAGAGAATTTACGGATCAAGCTGAATAAGTATGAGGAAGCACAGACCAACTTTTCACATCCCCTTGGGGCCAAGGAAAAATTGGAGCAGGAAAGCGTAACCGAGAGGAAAAAACTGGAAACCGAAAAAATAAGACAGACGGAAATTCAACAGCTCCTACAGGAACTTTCCACCGGTCTAAATCAACTGAAGCCTCAGTATGAAAGACTTCCGCAACTCCGTATTCAGGAATTAGACCTCGAACGAATAGGCCAGTTGATTACTTTTTCAAATGAAATTAAGAGTTTACAGGAACGCGCGCAAAAAGGCCGTAATGTTGTTCAGGAAACGAAAGAACAACAGCTTCATTATAAAGCCAAAATCCAAGTAAATGAAACTCAGATCGCTGCTCTAAAACAGTCAAAACCTTCTGCGCATGAATTAATGGAGCTAGGTCAATGGTACACGAAACAGCAAGGCATAGCACAACAGGAAAGCGATCTTAATAGACAGCATATTGACTTAGCAAAGAACATTAGTCAACTGAAGCAAGATCTATATGCTGTCCACCCTGATCCAGAAGCATTCCAATCAGCCCACCGTACCGAGGTTGGAGAACTGGAACAGACACTTCAGGCGCTCCAGGATGAGAAGTCTCACCTCCTTTTGCAGCAAAGGCTGACTCATTATGCAGAAAACCTGAAAGAAGGTTCTCCCTGCCCGCTGTGTGGGGCATTGGAACATCCCGCGATCAACCAGGGACAAGATATTTCCCTGGAAATTATCGCCAACGAAAAAAGGATTGCTGAGACGAATGAAACGCTCAAATACAAACAGGATCAAAAATTCCAGGTCGAAAAACTGCTTCTTCGCTTACAATCATTGACAGATCAGCAACATGATTTAAATACGAAAATCGAGCAAAACGCATCCAACAAAATTGCACATTTCAATCAATTTATATGGAGCGGTTATAGCAGCACAGACGAATCCAGCTATTCATCAAAAAAACAGGAACTTGCTAAGATCGAAGGGCAGATTACAACGGTAGAGCAACAGCTTGCAACAGATCAGGCAGCATTAGCTGCTATCGATGAAAAGCTGGACAGATACAACAAAGCATTGCATCAATTTGAACGCGATGAGGCAAGCAAGCAGGCTCAGATCAATCAAAATAAGGGAAACCTCAAAGAATTGAACTGGTCCGATTATCAAACGCAGGAAGCTGAAAGTGTCGACCGGGAATATGCTGCACTGAAAAAATCAAATCTTGAGATTGAGCGAGATTACGTTGCATTAACCGAACAATTTAACAACTTGAACAGTCAATTCGCTGTCCAAAATAGCTTGGTACAGACTATCGCTGAACGCTTAGAAACAATCAAACGTGAACAGCTCGAAGTTGACAGCACAATTAAGCAGCTACTTGCCGCTTCATCTTTTGGTACATTAGCGGAGGTAAGACAAATCTTAGCAGAAAATATGTCTATACAACAGATCCGGCAGCAACTGGAGCAATTTCAGATACAATTCGAGACTGTCAAAGCACAGATTGGCCAGCTGGAAAAGAAACTTGCCGACCAGGTACATGACGAAAACATATATAGTGAGCAGGAAAAGGCCCTGGAAGAAAGCTCCCAACAGTTAAAAGAAAGCACAGAAAACGTCGCCCGGCTCCGGCAAGAACTCGATCAATTACAGTTAGCCTATGCCAAAAAGGAAAATCTCCTGCAACAACAGGTTAGATTAAATTTTCGCAATGATAATTTAAAGCAGCTTTTCAACCTGTTTAAAGGCGCGGGTTTTGTACAATATGTCTCTTCGATTTATCTCCGTCAGCTGTGTGACCACGCCAATATCCGTTTCCACCGTATGACCCGGAATCAACTTAGTCTACAGATAAATGACAGCAATGAGTTTGAGATTATAGATTATTTGAATGAAGGGAAAAGCCGCAGTGTAAAAACGCTGTCGGGGGGACAAGCCTTTCAGGTATCCCTAAGCTTGGCTTTGGCCCTGGCTGAAAGTGTCCAGTCAAATACACGGGCAGCCAAAAACTTCTTTTTTATCGATGAAGGCTTTGGAACCCAAGATGTCACCTCTGTGAACATCGTTTTTGAAACGCTCCTGGATCTGCATAAAGAAAACCGGATCGTCGGCATTATCTCACACGTTGAGGAGCTCAAAGAACGTATTCCGGTATCACTTTCGATCGAAAAGGACGAAGAGCATGGCAGCCAAATTTTTATCAATTAAATCCAATTTATTTTGTATATTAGTTATAGCGGTCTAACTCACTTGGTGTGACCGCTATAACCAGTAAAACAAAAGATTATGGGCTTATTTTCAAACAACAAAAAAGGAAAAGGGTCTCATCCTTTTTTTCACAAAGGGGCCAAAATATCGGGCCATGCAAACTCATCAGCTAGTGGATCCGATTCTGTACGGACAGGACAATCCATGCTTTTTGTCAAACAGTACGATATCCTAACTATTTTCAAAGAGCTCCTCATGCCACAGAACCAAAACTAAAATTTAGTTAAAATGCTTATCTTTCCTCCATACACAGGTGAGAAAATGGTTTGAAGCAACTAAATTTTAGTTCATTTATTCGTATTGATAAAAACGGTCCAGTGCAACTATACCTGCTGACCGTGCAATTGACTATTGCCACTATACAGCACACTTTGCTCCTAAGCCAAGCTGGGTCTTAAGCAATTCCAAATTAAGTGAAGGGCATTCATTGGCACAATCTATTAACTAGCGCACCTTCATTAACTAGCTCATCGAAACCGTCATAAGGTTAGAAAAAGAAATTTAAAAAATCATTGAAATTATAAAAAAGGAAGTTTAATTTAACATTATAAAACTTTTCCAAAAAAATATTGTCATACGGTAAATAACAATCCATAGACAGTACATTTGTCAGCTATATGAAGTATAAACAAATCAACAACAATTCCATCAATCAAATCATGCTGATCGTCATTATTCTGGCGATCTGTATATTGATCTTTACGAGCTTATTTTATTATCTACCGGGTTTTCTTGGCGCAATTACACTCTATGTTCTTTTTAGAAAAGTCAACTGGAAGCTGACCGAGGAAAAAAAATGGAATAAATCTTTTACCAGTATTCTATTGATATTGCTGACAATCATATTCCTGGTAGGCCCGCTCTACCTGTTAATTAACTACATGGTGCCACAGGTCACAGAAGTTATCAGCAACAAAGATGAACTTCTGCAAAAGTTCGACTCGATCAAGACTTACTTCAAGGATAGCCCCTATCTGAGCAATATAGATCTTTCAGATACCGCTTTAATGGACGCCCTTCAGAAAGCGGCTAAATTTATACCTAGCATTCTGAATTCCGTTGCTGAGGTCGGTGTCAATATACTTGTTGCCTTATTTGTTTTATATTTTATGCTGGTAAGCAGCAAAAAATTGGAGCAGACCATTTATCAGGCAATCCCTTTCACCAAAACAAGCAAAGCCGAGTTATGGAAAGAGTTTGATATGATGGTGAAATCCAATGCTATTGGTATTCCTATCCTGGCGATGTGCCAAGGTATCGTAGCGGGCCTGGGTTATTGGTTCTTTGGACTGGAAAATCCTATCTTTCTGGGAATACTCACTGCAGTTTCTACTATAATCCCTATTCTGGGAACCATGGTCGTGTATTTACCAGCAGCACTTTTTCTTCTCGCCAATGGACAATCTGGCAATGCAATAGGTCTCGCCCTATATGGCATCATTATTATCGGAAGCATTGATAATGTACTGCGCTTTACCATATTAAAAAGGCTGGGCGACGTGCATCCTCTAATCACTGTATTTGGGGTATTGCTTGGACTGAACTTATTTGGAATGCTTGGGTTAATATTCGGTCCACTAATCCTATCTTGTGTTGGTGTACTCTTGAAAGTATACAGCATTGAATTTGGAAGAAGCACGCCTGAAATCATTCAATCTACATCATTGACAGATCCAAGCGCTCCACATGATACACCGGATATCATTGAATAAGGATACTCCAACGATTCAAGCTGATCGGAACAGAATATCCAGTAAACTGTCATAAATGAGATTGAACGACTGAGAATCCCTTTTTTTTCCTAGTTTTGGTCAGTAATTCAATAGATTCTTCCATACTTTCTACGCAAAGTTTGACAATCTATTGCGCATAAACATTAAAACGATAAAATCATTAAAACTGATTTAAAAGCAAACGTAGTCTATGAATAAAAAAATAATCTTAGGAGTATCAGCGATATTGACTGCCGGAATCCTTTACTCATGCAACAATAACAGTAAACCGAAAACGGATAATACAGCAAATACCAGCCAGGAAGCCAGCACTGAAAATCATGACCATGCCGGCCACGACCATAGTCAAGCTGCACCCACACAATCTTCAGAACCAGCGGCTATCCTTCCTAATTTCACATTTTATCAGCTTCGTTCGGGCATCCGTGTTACACAGGAAAATGTTGCGAAAGATAAAAATACCGTTTTTATTCTGTTTGATCCAGGCTGCAGCCATTGTCAGCATGAAGCTACCGAGCTTGAAAAAAATATCGATCGCTTGAAAGACGTCAACATCTATTATATTTCTATGAATGACCCAGCATTAGTATTGGGCTTTTTTGACACATTTGCACCTAAATTGTCCAAAGCATCCAACGTAGAGGTATTAATCGATAAGGATCAGACATTTATTCAAACGATCCATGTCCCTTCACAATTTCCAGCAAATTATGTCTATGGCGCTGATGGAAAATTGAAAGCACATTGGGAAGGTGAAAAAAACATTAACGAAGCAATCAGCCAAATTCATAAATAATCTGAAATGCTAAACATAGCAATCAATGGATTCGGACGTATCGGCAGAAATACCTTGCGTAATATTTTTCTGCGGGGGGCTACCGATGAACTGCAGGTCATTGCCATCAATGATCTCACTGACACTAAGACTTTAGCCCATCTTTTTAAATATGATTCTGTACACGGTCCTTTTCCGGGCACCGTAACACATGATGACACCCATATTATTGTCAATGGCAATTCGATCCTGGTCACCAATAAACAAGATCCTGCAGCATTACCGTGGCGGGAATTGGCTATTGATGTTGTCATTGAATCCACGGGATATTTTACCAGTCGTGCCAAGGCGGCTTTGCATTTAGAAGCTGGTGCAAAAAAGGTGATCATCTCCGCACCCGCACAAGATAAAGATATACCTACTGTTGTGTTGGGCATTAATGACAGCACCGTTGATCTTGCGGCTTCCATCCTATCCAATGCATCCTGTACCACAAATAATGTCGCTCCACTGGTTAAGATATTGGATGAAAATTGGGGTATCAAAGATGGGTATATTACAACGGTGCACTCCATGACAGGTGATCAAAATCTTCATGACGCCCCACATAAGGACTTAAGGAGAGCTCGGGCAGCGTCTTCATCCATCATCCCGACAACTACGGGTGCCGCGAAAGCGATTACCAATGTTTTTCCGCATCTGCAGAATAAGCTTGGAGGAGCCGGGATACGTGTACCCGTACTCAATGGCTCATTGACGGACTTTACCTGCACCCTGGAAAAAGGGACTACGGTAGAAGAAATCAATAAGGCCTTTAAATCAGCTGCCGAAAATGAATTAAAAGAAGTACTTTATTATACAGAAGATCCGATCGTTTCTGTCGATATCATTAACAATCCTTATTCATGTGTATTTGATGCACAGCTAACATCCATTGTAGGTGGATTGGTTAAAGTTGTTGGTTGGTACGATAACGAATTTGGTTATTCCAATCGGCTGGTAGACCTACTGATCAAGATCGATAGGCTCGTATAATTTACATGAACCAGTGCCGCCTTACAATAGGTGCCGGCATATAAGAAAAAAGCGTCCTTGTCAGCTATGCTGGCAAGGACGCTTTTTTAGGTATCTTTTCCCCTTTAACAATAGACTGTAGGGCAAGCAAAGCATAGATAAAGTACGAAAGAAGTACTTATCCCCTTTTTTAATATCCATTCCTGTCAGCTAGGGTATCGCTGTTTATTCTGTGCTGTTACAACCTCTTATCAACAAGTTTACTGTCTAGGTCCAGTACTTGGCGTATGCCTTGTTGTTATGGCAACCGTACCGCAATAGTGGCTTGTCCGTGCCTAATTGGTATGGAAGCAAGCGAGTTGAAGGGACCTGAGGGGATTCGAAGGGACTTGAAGGGACATTAGAGTTCCCTTTCTACGCCCAAGCCAAAAAGTGCAAAGTCATACTTTACGGGGTCATTGGAATCCAGTAAGCGTAGATTAGCGGTTAACTCCTGCGCTGTCTTCCAATTCACTTTATCGAGCGTAATCAAACCCAATTTACGTGCCACACGCTCCACATGAACATCGCATGGACAGATCAGGTCTTTTGGCGACAGGCGGTTCCAGACACCAAAATCTACTCCTTTTGTATCTTTTCTGACCATCCAGCGCAAAAACATATTGATCCGCTTGACCGTAGATTTCTGTGCTGGGCTACTGATGTGCTTACGTGTACGAACAGGATAGTCAGGCAACGAAAAGAAATAGGTTTTAAAGGCATTAAGTGCCATTTCCAGATCAATCTCTTTGCTAGCCTCCTGTCCCATTAGAAACGCGTCTTCCAATGACTCAAAATGCTGATAATGATGTTTAAAAAAAGACACAAAATAAAGAATATCAGTATCATTGAAGGTGCGATGCTTAAATCCCAATAAACTCTTTAAGTCATGCTCCTGATGATTCATGATGTATTCGTAGGGTGCACCATCCATTCGAGTTATCAGCTCATTGCATTTATTGATAATGGTCTTTCTTTGTCCCCAGGCCATAATGGAAGCCAGGAATCCCATGATTTCAATATCCTGCTTTGCAGAAAATTGGTGTGGTATCGATATGGGATCATTTGAAATAAAACCCGGTTGATTATATTCATCAACTTTTTTATCCAAGAAATCTTTCAAATCAAAATCAACTGCCATTCTAATCCCTATCTTCCTGTCTGCAGTATACCCTTACAAATATTAGCAATCAAGCCCGGTCCTTCGTAGATAAAACCTGTGTAAACCTGCACAAGACTAGCTCCTGCATCTAATTTTTCAATGGCATCTTTGTCCGAATGGATCCCGCCTACTCCGATTATCGGAAATGCCTTATTGGACTTTTCACTTAGATAACGAATGACTTCTGTTGAACGCTTGGTCAAAGGGCGTCCACTTACTCCACCCGCTTGTTGCGTCAGCGCTGGCTCACTTTTTAATCCGGCTCTGGAAATGGTCGTATTTGTCGCAATGACACCTGCGATCTGTGTTTCCAGAACGATTTCAACAATATCATCCAGCTGACTATCTGTCAAATCAGGTGCTATTTTAAGCAAAATCGGCTTCGGTGCCGGTTTCTCAAGATTCAGACGCTGTAAAGTGTTCAGTATATGTTTTAGCGGTTCCTTTTCCTGTAAATCCCGTAATCCGGGTGTATTTGGAGAACTCACATTGACAACAAAATAATCTACGTAATCAAACAAGGCATTGAAGCAATAAATGTAATCATTGACGGCTTCTTCATTGGGTGTGATCTTATTCTTACCAATATTGCCCCCGATTAATAATCCTTTTCGATCCTTTAAATTTTTCAATCTCGTCGCAGCAACATCTGCGCCTTGATTATTAAACCCCATTCTATTGATTAAAGCTTCATCGGGAACAAGTCGAAACATCCTTGGCTTATCATTTCCCGGTTGAGGCTTGGGAGTGACCGTTCCAATTTCGATAAAACCAAATCCCAAATTAGTCATATCTGCAATATATTCTGCGTTTTTATCAAAACCAGCAGCTAGGCCCACTGGATTTTTGAACTTCAATCCAAAGACCTCGCGTTCCAAACGTGGATCTTCCACGGTAAAAAAAGCATTCAATAATTGCTTGGCACCCCAAATTTTTGAGAAGACATTCAATCCGCCGGTCACTTTATGGTGTGCCGTCTCCGGATTCATTGTAAAGAATATAGGTTTGACTAATTTATACATAATCGCAAAGTTACTCAAAGAAGAAGAAATATTCATTACTTTTGTACTTTTGCAGTTGAAATGATATCAATAAATAATTTAACATTTGAAATAGGATCTCGCGCATTATATGACGAAGCAAACTGGCATATCAAACCAGGAGATAAAGTTGGCTTGATCGGTGCCAATGGTACAGGTAAATCGACTTTACTTCGACTGATTGTCGGTCAATACACGCCCACATCGGGAACGATTTCCATGGCGAAGGACCTTAAGATTGGTTATTTAAACCAGGACTTACTGTCTTACCATTCAGACAAAAGCATTTTGCATGTTGCTATGGAAGCTTTTGAGCGCCAAAATCAGTTACATGCCGAAATCGAGGATTTACTCCATAAACTAGAAACTGATTATTCAGATGACATTCTGAATAAACTAAGTGATAAACAAGTAGAATTCGAAGCCCTTGATGGTTATAATATCGAATTTAAGGCCCATGAGATCCTTGCCGGTCTAGGCTTTTCGGAAGAAGAACAGAAAAGACCTCTGGCGACTTTCTCCGGAGGCTGGCGTATGCGGGTTATGCTTGCCCGAATCTTATTGCAGACTCCAGATATTCTATTGCTGGATGAGCCTACCAACCACATGGACTTACCTTCTATCAAATGGCTTGAAAACTACTTACAAGCATTTGATGGTGCCATTGTTATTGTTTCCCATGATCGATATTTCCTCGACCGCATCATTAAGAAAACGGTTGAATCGCGTAAAGGGAAATTAACGCTTTATGCAGGTAATTACAGTTTCTATCTTGAAGAGAAGGAGCTCAGAAATGAATTGCAAGCCAATCAGTTTAAAAACCAGCAAGCGAAGATAAAACAGGAAGAACGTTTAATTGAACGTTTTCGCGCAAAGGCCTCCAAAGCAAAAATGGCTCAATCCCGGATCAAAGCCCTGGATCGCCTGGAGAGAATTGACGATGTGGATGATGACAATCCTACGGTAAACTTCAGTTTCAAATTTTCAAAACCTTCCGGCCGCCATGTTGTGACCCTGGAAAATATCTCCAAGTCCTACCCTAATCTGGAAATCCTAAAAAATACCTCGGCAATTATAGAAAAAGGCGATAAGATTGCCTTAATCGGTGCCAACGGTAAAGGTAAGTCTACCCTCCTGCGCATTGTGGCAACGGCAGACAACGAGTTTGAAGGAAAAGCTGAACAAGGGCACAATGTTTCGCAAACATTTTTTGCACAGCATCAGCTCGAGGCGCTGCACCTGGAAAATTCTATCCTTGCGGAGTTACAGGCTTTTGCACCAAAGCATACAGAGACGGAACTACGCTCCATTCTTGGGTGTTTTCTATTCACAGGTGACGATGCTTTCAAAAAGATCAAAGTCCTTTCCGGTGGCGAGAAATCACGTGTAGCTCTAGCGAAAGCATTAACAGCAGATGCCAACTTCCTGGCGCTCGATGAGCCTACCAACCACTTGGATATGCAGTCTGTTAACATTTTGATCCAGGCCTTACAACAATATGAAGGCACATTTATCGTTGTATCCCACGACCGTTATTTCTTGGACAATGTAGCCAACAAAATCTGGTACATTGAAGATAAACAGATCAAAGAATACCCAGGCACTTATCAGGAGTATGAAGAATGGGCTGCAAAACGCGTTGTTAAAACGGAAGTAAAAACGGAGAAGAAAGTCAAGGAAGAACCCAAAGTAAAGAAAGAAAAGCAACCAATTACCGAGGATAAAACCCGTTTGTTGAGCAAAAAAAATAAGGAGCTAACTTCTTTTGAGCAAAAGATCGAAGAGCAGGAAATTCTAGTTAAAAACCTCGAAGCTAAACTTGCCGACGAAGCGGTGTACTCCGATGCGACTAAGTTACAGGAAACTACGCGTTCTTACAACTCCGCAAAGGCGCTGTTAACGCAATTCCAGGAGAGTTGGGAACAGTTGGCGGAAGAAATTATGGAATTGGAAAACAATTAATTTTTTCGGCTTAAAATCAGCTTATTAAGCATTAAAGCGCGATTTTAAGCCAAAATTATTTGCAGGAATAGGATTAAAGCCCTACTTTTGCATCACTTCAAACAAGGAACGGTAGTTCAAAAAAAAAGTAGGATTCCGTAGCTCAGCTGGTAGAGCAATACACTTTTAATGTATGGGTCCTGGGTTCGAATCCCAGCGGGATCACAAACAAAAAAGCTAATCGCAAGATTAGCTTTTTTGTTTATATAGCAATTAAATTGTTCGGGTCATTTATGAAAACTAAAAAAATATTCTCCTGATGAGATATACAGACAATTAACCCGATAACACGCTATGCCTTTTCTCATCCATTGTTAAAAATACCAACGTTTTTGATTTGCATTAATCGTTTTTTATCTTGTCACTTTATTAATTACCGATATGCACGAACTAATCACAGAACAGTTGGTAAAGAAGTTAATCGCTAGTCAGTTTCCCCAATGGAAACACTTGCCAGTTGAGTTTGTCCACAATGGAGGAAATGACAACCGAACATTCCGGCTCGGCAACACAATGCTAACAAGATTGCCCAGTGCAGAACGATACGCCTCTCAGATTGAAAAAGAAGCAAAATGGCTGCCCATTTTAGTTAAAGGATTATCCATCCCGATTACAATCCCGCTGGCTATCGGATCACCTGAACTAGGGTACCCTTTCCACTGGTCGATCAACAAATGGATTGAAGGAAGTCCCTTAAATTTACAGGACACCAATAAAACACAGATCGCCTAAACCGTGGCAAAATTTTTAAAAGAGCTACATGCGATTGACAGCAGTAATGGCCCGACGGCGGCCCCCCACAATTTCTATCGTGGCGGTAACTTAAGCCAATATCATCCTGAAACTGAAAGAGCATTAACGTCTCTTGAAGGGATAATAGATACCTCTATATGTCGTAAAATCTGGCAACGGGCAATGTCCTCAAACTGGGAACAAAAAGGTGTCTGGGTACATGGAGACATGGCTATTGGAAACCTACTACAAGACGGTATCTCCCTCACCGGAATCATTGATTTTGGCCTATTGGGTGTCGGAGATCCCGCATGCGATCTTGTGTTGGCATGGACGTACTTTGATGGAGAAAGCCGGCAGGTTTTTGCCGCTGAGCTGGCATTAGACGGTGCAACATGGGAGCGTGCTAAAGGGTGGGCGCTATGGAAAGCTTTAATAACCTATAATACCCCTCTTTCCAAAAGAGTGCTATCGGCATTATTAATGGAAGAACTATAAAAAGGAATGCAATAAGCATCAAGCTCTAGACTGTGTCTTATTGTCGCTATTTCTCTCGAACTAAAGAATGCTTGGAACATAACAGCAAAGTACTGTATACTGTTATCAATGAAGATATGTAGAGGAAAACACAATGTCCGCTATTGGGTACAGCGGAAATTATTCCACAATTCATTGAGCTTTGTCCAAACAGCAGAATTCCTTTTCTGAGGTGAAAACTGATGGAAAATAATCGTGTAATTACTGCCAGAACACCTTTTGAGATGCACCTTAGATTGAAGAACCATTGCTTTTTTACTCATGTAATCAACCATTTCTATTGTTCCTGTAAAAGTCAATTCGTCCGCAGCTTCGGGAGTGGACAATTTTCTAAAATGTACTTTTGTTCTCTTTATCAAATCTTTAGGAAGTACACGTTTCTCTATATTGCGGTTGACGAGTCCATCAAAATACATCGACAGGTTATTTTCAATCACTTTTGAATCAATCGTCTGAACACCTTCTATATACCACAAGAAAGCATATGACCAATATTCATCACTCTGCGGTTTACTCCATCCAGTCGTAAAACGCACATCCTCCACTCCTTTATAAGGTATCTTAGGTGCAAAATCTATAGGTATAGGAAAACGCTCTATTCCCCACCCCTCCAGGCTAAGATTATATGGTGGTTTCCAGCTCACAGGATCAAACTTCTCCTGTGCAAATACTTGGAATTTGATAACACAAATGAAATATAGTAAAACAAATATTTTCATAATAGTGGCGTATTGTTAGTTACATAAAAATAAGATTTTTTTTAAACAGTTATGTTTTTCCGGAGATTAGACCCAAGAAAAATATACTTTTTAGCAATTCTTTTTAATACTGCTCTCTATATTTACTTAGGAGTTATGTCTTTGTACTAAAATTCTTACAAATTTAAAGTGATGTAAAAATTTACGGACAAACCGGGTGCTCATATGCGTATTGAAATTGGCTAATAAATAAAAAGGTGATGAAAATGAGACTAACCATCGGGATTTTGATACGATTTGATCAAATTCAAACCTGTTATTTCATTATTTTCACTCTTTCATTTAACATTTATAAACAATTAGCAAGCCCATAGACACCTTCGAAATGCGATCAGAAGCCATGAACAATAAAAACCTTTCTACAAAGCCACACTATCCTATTTTAGACGGGCTAAGAGGAGTCGCAGCAATTATCGTTGTCACCTTTCATCTCACGGAGCCACTGGGAACAGGGCATCTCGATATCTTGGTCAACCATGGTTATTTGGCAGTTGATTTTTTCTTTCTTTTATCTGGATTTGTGATCGGTTATGCCTATGATGATCGCTGGCCTAAAATGACGATCGGCACCTTCTTTAAACGCCGTATTGAACGACTTCAGCCTATGGTTATACTCGGCATGACGCTTGGCGCAATCGGCTTTTACTTCACGGATTCCACAATATGGCCACTTATTCACACCGTTCCACTCTGGAAAATGCTTCTGGTCATGCTCATCGGTTATACGATTCTCCCCGTTCCTCTTTCACTGGATATTCGTGGCTGGCAGGAAATGCACCCACTCAATAGTGTCGGCTGGTCCTTGTTTTTTGAATATATCGCTAATATTCTATATGCCATAGGTATTCGAAAATTATCCAAAACAGCATTAAGCATTTTGGTCTTTATAGCGGCTGTGGCGCTCGCTCATTTGGCAATCACAAGCCCCAACGGAGATGTTAGCGGAGGGTGGACATTAAATACTGAGCAAGTGCGGATAGGAATCACGCGTACGATGTACCCTTTCTTTGCGGGACTTCTCCTATCGAGAATAACAAATCCGAGCCGTATCCGGCATGCATTTTTGTACTGTAGTATTTTAATCGCGATTGTGTTATATATGCCTCGTATAGGTGGAGCAGAAAAACTCTGGATGAATGGAATATATGAGTCGGTATGCATTATCATTGTATTCCCCCTGATTGTTTATCTAGGGACAGGCAACATATCAACCAGCAGAATAGAGAATAAGCTCTGTAAATTTTTGGGTGACATCTCCTACCCGCTATACCTCGTACATTACCCGTTTGTCTATTTTTATGTTGCCTGGATCAGCAACAATAAGGATGTGACTATTTTACAGGCCTTACCTTACGCCATACTGATTCTGGCAACAAGTATTGCACTGGCCTATATCAGCTTGAAATGGTATGATGAACCTATCCGCAAATGGCTCAGAAAAAAAATGGGTTAAGAAAGCTTATCAAACCCTCTAACTTTCCAAGATCCGCTGAATAGCCTTTTGTTCATGTAACGACAGCACTTCAAATTCTTCAGAACTAACAGTCGACTTTGCCGCTATAAATATGACATTGGGATAGTCAATCAGTTTTTTCTGCAGCAATCTTGCTCTCTTCATATGAAAATCAGATGTAATTACAATGAAGAGATCTGGGGAAATCTGCTTGATGATCTCCTTTGACAGCATGAAATCTTCGTAAGTATTTGTGGATAGTATACATGAAAGCAAATCTCTCTCAGCGACACCTCTTTCCATCAAATAGGCTTTGGCATAAGCTCCATGCGGTTTTTCTGTTCGATTGAAATGCTCACCTATGCCACCCGTACATAAAATTGCAGTCCCCTCATTATGGCAATAGAAATTATAGGCGCATTCATTTCGATTCAATGCCATAATGCTAAGATTCCCCTGCTCATCATTGGGTGCACCTAGTAATAATATTAGGTTTTTAATTTTTTCCATCCGATTTAATGCTTCAAACACTCAAATGTAATAAGACCGCTAGGAAAACTAGCAAAAAGGGCCCTAAATTTTATCAAGCTATTTATTGATTCATAATTAAACGGATTCCTGCTAAAAAAAAAACAAAATGTTACAAAACATTTTTCAGAGTTGATTAATCAATCGATTGACTAAACTAATTCTGATAAAAGTTTATTTTTTTACAGACCGATAAAAGGTGTATCATTTATATTTATTGACACACAATATAAACCATTATGAGAAAACTTCTAAATTTAATGCTTATGGCCCTCGCCATAGGAGCTGCCTCCTGTAGCAAGACACTGGTAAACACCGAAGAAACCGTCGGGACTCTCAAAGCGAAAGCATCCACTGCCACAGTAACTAACGAATGGAACAGTAACCCTTATAAACTGAACGTCATCTATTTCGTTCCAAATGATGTAGACTCTATTCCGAATTTCAGAAAACGGCTTAGCAGGATCCTGCTGGACGCGCAAAATATGTTTGCTAGCAATATGGATCGTGAAGGCTTTGGCCGAAGATCTTTTGGACTGGACCTGCTCAACGACAGCCTAATTAATATCCATTACATAACTGGAAAATATGGTAAAGCTACTTACCCTTATTCGGGAGGCAGCGGAGCTGTGAAGACGGAAGTAGACAGCTATTTTAGTCAAAATCCTTCCGCGAAAAAAAGTGAGCATAATCTAATCATTATCCCAACTTATAACACCGATCCAGCAAATCCGGGAGGACCACCATTCTACGGCACAGGTACGAGTTGCTACGCCTTGGACTATGTAAATCTGGACGCTAAGAACCTTGGAATAGGTGGTGATATTGGCTGGAAGGCGACGGTATGGATCGGCGGAATGATTCATGAACTGGGCCATGGCTTAAATGCAAGTCATAACAAAATGAATAAAACATTAGCTCCAACCTTAGGCACTGCTTTGATGGGTTCTGGCAACTCAACTTACGGAATCTCCACCACTTCATTGACAAGTACCACTGCTGCAACATTCAACAATAGCCAGGTATTCAGCCCTGTGGCAAGAAGTGACTGGTATACATCTGCATCTGCAGAAATTACATCATTGTCCTCAAGCTTCGTCAATAACAAGATTATTGTTTCTGGAAAGTTTACAGCAACAAAACCAGTGAATGACATTGTTGTTTGGCACGATAGAGAACCTTTCGGTGTAAATAACGATTATGATGCGGTACAGTGGGCCACAAAAATAATCGGTCAGGATAGTTTTCGATTTGAATGTCCATTAGCTGATTTCTATGATCTCACGGGCAATTACGAAATGCGAATCGGATTTATGCATGTCAACGGAAGCCGCACAACTTTAGGCTACGCCTATAATTTCGTTAATAATATACCCGATTTATCCAAAGTGGTTACTTATAAATTATTACCGACCACAGGCTGGTCAATTATCGCCAGCGATAGCAACGAACCTGGTTCACCGGCAAGCAATGTCCTGGATATGAACAGAAGTACAGTTTGGCATACGCCTTGGTCTTCTACCCAAACCCCACAGCCACATTTCTTCTCCGTCAATATGGGGGCAATACGTACAGTAAAAGGAGTTGCTTTTCGTAACCGCGATAATTTAAATGGAGCGATGAAGGATATCAATATCTATTCAAGTACAAATGGCATAAATTGGACGTTGATTAAAACAGCTCAATTGATTAAAGTTTCCGGATCCTGGATCAATGTCGATCTTAACACATCAATTAATACCCAGTATCTTAAAATAGAATCTACGAGTTCATGGGGCGATTTCTTTTATTCTCATCTTGCTGATTTTGGTGCTTATTAAAAGCTAGATAGGTCTCATTCAAGGGAGAAAATAGACCTTGAATAATTAAATAAGCGGCCGGTATTTTACTATACCGGCCGTTTTTAGCTTTGATCACAGCCAAATAATAGACATTCACAAATAATTTGTTATTTTTAATACCTGATCTCTGCTTGGCTTCTGTTGGCGAGGTCCCGTTACGCAAAAGCAGAAACATCAATTACAGATGAAAATTTTATGACTAAACAAGAGCTGATCAAAACTTTTTCTGACAATCATTATACTGCTATTTCCTATATCCAGGCATTACCTGAATCACATTTTTCCTTTCGCAACAACGAAAAGTGGACTGCTGGTCAGCAGCTAAAACATATCCTGCTAACGCTTCTGCCATTTCCTAAAGTACTTCAATCAAAAGATTTCATTTCTCAAAAATTTGGCACGCTGGAGCGCGCGCTTTGGGATTATGATACTGTACGTAATAACTATCTAAAAACAAGCCTACAGGCGCCAAAACAATTTCTGCCTGAAGAGATTGCAACCGAACAAAAAGAGTTCCTGATAGCGCAAATTGAAGAGACTTTAGAAACAATTACTCAGCTTCTTGCCTTATATAAGGAAGAGGAACTTGATCGCCTGGCTCTACCCCATCCTTTACTGGGAAAGCTCAGTATACGCGAGATGTTTTACCTGATGAGCTATCATCCAATACATCACCTTAATCAGATCAAAGAGAATCTGATGGCACTAAATAAATGATATCTTTTACTTGCAGGACCCTATTTAATTATTCTTAATCAAGTATTGCTTATAGTTTTGTATGGACCATATCGTATAAATCAAATCCTACAGCCCAGTAATCTTTGTGAATTTCCCTCAATACAAACCCATTTTTCTTATAGAATCCGAATGTAAATTGGGAGGTTCCAACTTCTATCGTTTCAACACCGCTATGATTGTAGAGAAAATCAATCCGGTAATGCAATAAGGCTTTGCCAAAACCAAATCCGTGATATTTTGGATTTAAAAAACTCCAACTCAGAAATCCTGTACGTTCATCATCCGAAACACCTATCCCTCCACCACCGATAATTTGTCCATTAACAAGTGCAACAAAATACCTTTCTACCTCGCCATCAAGATATTCCTTAAAGTCTGCGATCTCATTCGGCGCAAAGTACTTCGGTACATTCATACGGAGAATATCAATCAGCTTATTTCTGTCCTGAACATCATATTCTCTAATTTCCAGATACTTATCCATAAGTAATACGGTTGTAAATTCCTATCCACTTCTTAATTTTAAAATTCCTGACGCTTATTAAATATAATCATATTTTATTGTGTTCTTATTAGGTCAGCTTGTTAAAAAAAGTCTAATGGTACTGTATTTTTTTAAGTATCCCTATCTTTAAGATCGGCTAACTTTCTTTTGTCTGCTGATCAAATTACAGTCTATAACGCAATGAAATGGCTCGCCATATGTCATTTGCGAAATCTTGGTCTTCATCAATACGATCAAAGTACCATTTGTCGTTTTTTTTGACAATGTTCTGAATGACGCCATCCAACAGTATTTCCACTTCTTCCTGTTCTTTCGTCACATCTCTTTTTAATAATCTGACTTGATAATCCTGTCCTTTATACGTAATGCGAAAAGTCTGTCCTTTAAAAGGATCATAAATCTTTAAACCGATTGTATCTTCCATATCTATGTCCTTTAAATTTAGGTAAAAGATAATTTGGAATGAAACTAAAAAGCACAAAAATCATTGGCTATTGGCTTGATTTTTGACTAATTTTACCACAGCGCTGCGGTAAGCAGGCGACCACTAGATATCCAATATGCGAAAACCTCAAAAGGATGTTCCGATTTTTTTTGAAGCATTAAATCAGATGCCCATTGCAACGGCAATTTATGACAATTCAAATCTAAATATCGCATTTGCCAATTCGCGTATGCTAAGCATGTGGCGTACTGAAAATGAGATATTCGGACATTCTTTCGCAGAGGTATTTCCCATATTTACGCAAGAAGGATTTACCGATATACTGCGTAATGTTTGGGAGAGCGGTGTAACCTATAAGGCCTTTGATACGCCAGCCACAATTACAGACCGTGAATTTAAAATTAAACGATATTTTGATTTTGAATATAAACCACTGTTTGATAAGCGCGGCCGGACATATTCTATCCTACATACAGCCACAGATGTTACCCATAAGATACATGCAGAAAAAACTAAAGATCAAGAAAATACCACGATCAATCCCGCAACCAACCTGCGAATGATCTCTTATACGCTTTCTCACGATGCCAAGAATCCATTAGCTCTTGCCAAATTGGGTATCGGTGTGCTGCAAGAGCATTTAGACATGCAATCCAATCGACGGATGGAGCTGTACAATGTGATCGACCAATCGCTTGAAAACTTAGCAGATATTATTGACAAAACAGTAGAACTGAGTCTCGCTCCGTCTAGTAGGCTTAAGAAACACAACATTCGTTTAGATCTCACACTTCCAAATTGGTGCCGAGAGGCAAAATTATTATATCGTAGTCCCCATACCGAACTTATCTTTGGTGATCTTTTTTCAATAAACAGTGATCAGAATGGGATTTACCAAATCTTCACCAACCTGATCAATAATGCTATTAAATACTCATCGGCCAATAAAAATGCTCAGGTACACATTTACAGTGAAAAAGTAACCAACGGTGTGTTATATATCATCAGAGATAATGGTATTGGTATTCCACAATATGAGCTCGAAAACATCCGTATGGAAAGACTGCGTGGTTCCAACTCTAGAGATTACCAGGGAAAGGGCATCGGATTGTTTATCGTCCAGGAAATTCTGGAAAGGCTGAAAGCGCAGATGACTATATTTAGCCAGGAAAATCATGGCACCGAAATACGCTTGTTTTTCCCGAATTAAGTGTGCCTTTCCCATCCAATTGACAGCCATTTAATGACCAACGCTGTCTATGATATATTCTAGCAAAATCGTTGTTGGACTCCTGATTTATGGCTATTTTTGACTATTCAGAGATTTTAAGCAAATTCAGACGCGTCCTTATGAACCATTTTCGTAAATATTGGAATTTTTTTTCCCATATTGGTGCACATCCCGAGATGTCGTACATCGACTTCAAACGCGTATATATGATAAACCTGATTGCATTATTATGTTTATTGCCTACGATTTTCTTTTCAATATTCAATTTTATTGACCACCGCTATATTCTATCAGCGATTAATTTTTCCAATTCAATATGTGCGTTTACCGTCCTTTTACTTCAATATTATGAAAAACATAATATTGCAAAGGCCACATTGCTGACAAGCAATTCGGTATTTTTCTTCTTAGGGGCCCTGCTCTATAAAAATGGGGGTGAATACTTTTTACTGTGTACATTGATTGTCTCCATGCTGATGTATGACAACCGAAAAATTCATATCATACTTTGTCTTACCGTAGCTTTCCTGATTTCGCTTTTATATCTGCTCCCCGATATTCTTCCTCCGAATCAACAAGTACCTCGGTCCAGGTCTGTTTTCAACATTATCAATGCTCTTGCTTTTATGGTTGTCGCGGTCAACTTCTTTCTCGATATCATTTATAAGAATATGAAAAAGATCGAGCATCAACGTCGTCATTTAGAATCCTTGAATCGAGACAAAGAAAAAATATTTTCTATTATTGCGCACGACATTAAAAGCCCTTTTGCCAATCTTGAGGCATTGGTATTCATGTTTCGTAACCAAATGCTTGACAGTACCACCTCACAGGAATACATTCAACAAATCTATCAACAGATTAAGCAGCAGAATCAAGCATTGGATGACCTATTGCAATGGGGCAGCAGCGGCATGCAGGGAATGGACACCAAGGCCTCTGCACTATTAATCAAACCGATGATCCAACAGATCATTAAAGGCTTTATAGAGAACACGCAATCTAAACAGCTAAAGATCAATATTAATATACCTATTGAAACTCAAATAATTGCCAATAGAGATCATACAATAATTATTTTACGCAACTTAATCAGTAATGCAATCAAATTCAGTTATGCTAATGGAAATATCAACATTTATGCTAGCACAGACGACCACTATACCCATATCCATATTCAGGATGAAGGAATAGGCATCAACCCCTCTAAATCAGCCTTATTATTTAACGAGATTCAGCAAAAGTCCTTTGGTACAGAAGACGAACCTGGGTCAGGTGTAGGTCTTGTTCTCTGCAAGGATCTTATTGAACGGAACAAAGGTGTTGTGAACATCCAGAGCACGCCTAATAAGGGTTCAGTTTTTAGCGTGGGGCTACCCTCCTGTCCAACTAATGTACCCCAAGTCAAGGTCGAAGAACCGACGTGCTGTTAGCACAGAAATTGATCGATCAATGATCGCTTTATCACGCTTGCTTTTCCGCTTCGCTTTGAAACATTTTTAGATACCTATTCATTTTTGTAGATTTATCGAAATCCTGCATTGATAAACAGAGCTATGGACGTTAACGATACATTTGTATACAAGGACATCAACACGCCTGTTGGGATAATTCACATTATCGCAACAGCAAAAGGACTTTCAGGTCTACTTTGGGAAGGCGACAACTATATACGCACAAAACTTCCTGCTGCAAGCTACGACGAACATGCTCCAATTCTGATACAGACAGAACTGCAACTGAAGGAATACTTTGCCAGGCAAAGAAAGATATTTGATATTCCGTTGGATTTTAGGGGAACAGCATTTCAGATCAAGGTCTGGAGAGCTCTTTTACAAATCCCCTACGGCACAACCATTACTTACGGTCAACTTGCGCTGCAATTAGGTGACACCAAAGCCGTGAGGGCTGTTGGCGGTGCTTTGAATAAAAACCCCATTGCCATTATTGCTCCATGCCATCGAATAATTGGTACATCAGGTAAGCTCGTGGGCTTTGCAGGGGGCCTTCGTAATAAAGCTATCCTGCTTGATCTTGAACAACAATACCGCACGCCGACGCTATTTGATTCCTAAAATTTATTTTCTTTTCGTCGACGACCTACTCTTAGGACTTACATTATCCATGCTGCACGTTCCTTCAAAGATGAAATAGGGAAAAAAGCATCATTGCTTTTGTAATTAAAACTTTATCTTTATGAAAAGAATTACACGGTCACTATGATAGAGAATACGTTTGGAATGGATATTTTGCCAAAAAATGAACATGACCGACTGAATGCACTCAGACGTTATAAAATTACCGGTACCCCATCCGAAGCTAGCTTCGATGGGATAGCAAAATTAGCCACACAAATATTTAATGCCCCTATTGCGTTGCTATCGTTGGTTGACGCTGAATCTGTCTATTTCAAAGCAAATATTGGCATGGGCGCCACCAAAGAAACGAATCGTGGTACAAGCTTATGTAGTCTGGCTATTCTAAACAAGAAAGTAACGGTTTTCGAAGACACCCTCAAAGAGGACATGTTACTCGCCAATCCAAATATAATAGGTGATTTTGGCTTGCGGTTTTACGCGGGTGCTCCACTCATTACTCCCGATGGATTTATGATCGGGTCTTTATGTGTCATCGACAAGCATCCACGCACCTTCACGCACAGTGACCGACAGATACTCGAAGGTCTCGCACGGACAGCAATGGATCAAATTGAGCTTCGGAGCTCCTCCATAGATAAAATTGACGAACTCGAGGGACTGAATATTACGATGGCGACCATGCAACAAAGGCTTCTCGAACTTAACGATGAGATGGAACTTGCCAATGACGAACTCTATCGTACCAATAGCCAACTGAATAAATCGTATGATTTGACAGTTCTACTCAACAAAAACCTCAAAAAGAGCGAACGTCGATTCAGATCCTTTATAGATAAAGCTCCCATCGCTTTTGCTATTTTGACGGGCCGTGATTTATATATAGAAGTCGCCAACGATATGATGCTCAAACTCTGGCGTAAGACTGAAGCTGTCATTGGCAAACCACTCGCTCAGGCACTCCCCGAATTGCAAGGACAACCCTATTTTGGCATATTGGACAACGTTTTTACAACAGGCCAAAACTATATTGGAGACACCGCCTATGCAAAGCTTGAGTCAAAAGGTGTGTTAGGTGAGCATTACTTTGATTTCACTTATGAGCCTTTGAAAAATGATGAAGGTGAAACGGAATCTATTATTGTTATCGCAAATGAAGTTACTGAGCGTATTAAAAGAAACGAACATCTCGAAGCGCTTAATCACCAGTTAGAAATCGCACTAAAAGCTGGTGAACTCGGCTCTTACAATCGCGATATCAGAACGGGAAAAATGGATTCCTCTGAGACCTGCAAACTAAATTTCGGCCTCACTAAAAAAGATCGATTTGATTATGAAGATCTTATGCAAAGCATCATTCCTGATCATCGCGAAATGGTTTATAGAAAAGTTCAGGAAGCAATTCAAAACAGAACGACCTATCATGCTGAATATCTTATCCGTTGGCCGGATGGATCACTTCATTGGATCAATGCCTCTGGCCTTCCCAAATACGATGCAGAAGGCAATGCAACCCACCTCATCGGTGTAGTTGCAGATATTACAAAAAGGAAAAATTATGAGACTCAAAAAGATGACTTCCTTGGTATTGCCAGTCATGAACTAAAAACTCCTGTCACAGGTTTAAAAGGTACCATTCAACTCCTGGAACGATTCAAGGACAAAACAGGAAGCGATGTTATTTCAAGGCTTATCGATCAGTCCGCTGTCAATATCAAAAAGATTGTTACACTTGTTGACGATCTACTTAATATGCATCGAATTAGTGAGGGTCAGCTCCATCTTGAAAAGACAACTTTCAAGGCATCAAAGATACTTACGTCGAGTTGCCACAATATTATATCTCAAGGTAACCATCAAGTCAACATCAATGGAGATCTTGATGCTGATATCTTTGCAGACGAACAGCGACTAGAACAGGTTCTTGTTAATTTTGTCAATAATGCGGTTAAATACGCTCCGGAGTCAAAAGAAATTAATATTGTCGTTGAACAATTGCAAGATCGAATAAAAATAACCGTTGTAGACAAAGGCGAAGGTATTAATCCAGCTGTACAACCTTTTATTTTCGATAGATATTATCGGGCTAATCATGAGGGTAAATCCTATTCAGGCCTTGGACTCGGTCTCTACATCTCTTCCGAGATTATAAAAAAACATGCTGGTGAGATTGGTGTCGATAGCGCTATAGGCCAAGGTAGCAGTTTCTGGTTTTCCATTCCTCTCCCGACAGCAGAAAAATAGACTAAAAAGAGCCGGATTAAAAACCGGCTCTTTTGCTATCAAATCATAAGCTTTGCTCTTTAAGCTATTTCCTCAACTGTAGCATCAGGTGCATTCTTCTTGACAGATTCAATCCCGTTCTCCATTCCACTTGCACTTTCATACATCTCACTAGTTCCAATGATTTGACCATTGGTAGCTTTGAGATTGAAGTAATGCTTGCCATTCGTGGAAGTTTTACGGTCAAATTTAATGTCATCCTGAGCGTTCTTTTTAACAGATTCAATTCCTTTCAAACAGTTAGCTTTAGTTGTATAACCTTCACTGCTTAAAATTACCTGTCCGTTTCCAGCCTTTAAATTAAACTGGAATTCTCCATTTTTTCTTGTTTTTACTTCAAATTTACCCATTTTCTCAATTAATTAAATAAATACGTGGTTATTGGAATTAACTTCCATACTAAAGATAATACTTTTGAATGTTTTTATTGTAAAACAATGATTATTTTTTTAGTAACGAAATTAGCATATAGTAGTACCACATGCTATCACTGTTAACTTTAACCATCATATTTCTAATCTCTTAAGGATGTTATATCTTGTATTGGATTAGGTAAATTCAAATTGCTTATCTCTGTATATACAGATTCATCGACCTTAAATCCCCATTTTCTAAAAAAATCTGAAAGATCTTTTTGTGTAATTTGACATGCCGAAAGCATAAAATATCGCATTTTCTCCCCATCAGTTGAAACTGTAGGCCTGTTTTCTCGATTCGCTTTACTAAGATTAATGTACAAATCATCTCCAAATGCAAGCCAAAGTTGATGGAACATAATCATTTTCAAATCATTGTCACCAGCATTAAAATTACGATCCGTTACCGGTTTTTGGAAGTAAGTAGTCAATTTGGGCCATAAATTATTGGCCGTTACCCTAGTTATCGGTAATCCGAATCCCCTTTCGCTTGCTAAGGAATAAACATTTACGGTTGTTTCCGTTAGATTACCCCAAGTCCAGGCCTTTTGTTGATAAGTATGGCCCACTTCATGCCATATTCCCCATCCATTTGTATTAGATAGATATTTTGGCTGCAGCATACGATAAGATAAGCCTTCTGTAAAATAAATAGAAATACCGGCAGCCATATAACCGCCAGCACTCGAATCTCTTACGGTAATCAAATGCTTATTGTAAGGTATAGCATGAACTCCAGTAGTACCGCTCAAACCACTTATCTTATTTGAAAAACCAATGATCGAGTCCAACCTGTCAACAATCAACTGTTGATCTTCATTCTTATAAAGTAGTGCATCTTCCATTTTGGCTACCATTACTGTTCGATCCGAAGAGAAAACCACATCGGGCACAGTATTCTTCAATGAATCCAATGTTGCTATCCATTGTGAATGGCCTGTAATTCCTTTTTGAAAATAAGGTACCGGAATAAAACCGTTTCCGAAAGAAAGTTCTATCTCTCCGGTTGTTGTATAATTATTTGCCGTATAAATTACGTAAACTAATCCACCATATTGATCTACTGTAAATGTTTGTGTGCCAGCTTGGAGATTAAAATATTGTCTGACAGGTCGGATATTATCTCTAAAAGGAGTACCTATGGCCAATCGTGCCCCTGTTGTCCCTGAGTTAACTTTTAGCTTTATCGTTATTGAGCTATTTGGTGCGACATAAAATCCAGTCATTTGCATATCGTTGTGATTAGCGCGAAACTGTAGCCTGTCTGTTTCGGTCGCAGCCGAAGGAGTTACTTTAAAAAGCTGAACAGAATCCGCTACAGCTAAGGTTTCTACGCCAGAATCCTCCAATAAAGCATACATCAAACTGCTGTCCTTCCTACAGGAGGAAATCATTGCGATAACGAAAATCGCAATTAAGGAAAATACGGTTTTTCTCATAATTTTTGAATAAAGTTTATAAACTGTGTTAATTGTCTTCGCTTCTTTCCCGACATCCCCGCACCTCTTTTCATTACGTCGAAATACTAATTTTAATCTATTAATATTCCAATGGTATTAGGGAGCAAAATGCGCTAAAAAATTCTCCCTACCAATGGCAAGGCATTTGGTTCATAATTCAAAAACAATATATCGTTTATTGTGTAGAAAAATAAAAGGTTGGCAAGTATCAAACGTTTGCATAATCCACGAAAACCTTTTCGCTTAGATCAACTATAACCCATCTACAAAAGGGGTAATTTTAAAAAAAGATGAAAAATATACAAGCGCGATTTTTCACAGTACTGTGGATTTGTAGATATCATTTGAACTGATTATGAAGACCTATCTTCCCTTACTTTTCTATCCTATGGAAAGGAGGTACTTCTCCTTTGGAAAGCAGGTACTTCTCCTTTTGCATAGTCCTATCATAAAGCTTAGATTAGGAGTGAATCAAATTTTCTATATTCTTATCGTTAGTCAGCTTGTAGACTATCTGTGTGACAAGTGAACATATCGTGCGTGGATGCTTACAAATCACTTAAAAACAACTATAACCTAAAGTTATAGCACAACGTTTTAAAACCTAAATTTTTAACACACTTAATAAACATAAAAACCTATATAACAAAGAAGAATAATTAAAATACACACAAAAAAAACTATTGCCAAACCGCTGCAGAAACCGAGCTTTCCTGACCTTTAACGCAGCAGTTTTATATCGTCAATCATAAAAAGTTATAATTTTAAAAAGCGAATCATTAATTTCGAAAAGTACACTATGAAATTAATACATTAATTTTGGTTCATTCAATAAGAGTGATTAAACACCTAACCAAAATATTATGGCCGTGCAATGTAGGACGGCAATAGAGCGACTATCTTAAAACATGAAAAACGAAACAACAAAACAAAAAGAAACATTAAATCAATTGGATCAAAATTCGGAATTAGTAGCTGAACACCCAATCCTAGAAGAATTTAAAAATCTCATCCACCAATACCCTCAGAATCATTGGGATCTCCAATTTTATTTAAAAAAGCTAAAGGTATCCAGAATCGCTTTACATCGATTAACGGTTTCGATCGACGAGGCACCTCCAAGCATGATCGTTAAAGATATTGTAGCAAGTGAGATTGCCAAAAAGCTAGCTTCTACTGAAATTCCAATTAAAGATTTGACAGCTCACTATGGTTTTAGTTCATCGGCTTCGTTAACAAGATTTGTAAAAAAGCACACAGGCCTTAGTCCGCGAAAATTTAGAGCATTAAACTCACTGGATTATATCTGATACAATTTATTTGAAAAAAAACGAAGATTCTGCATGGAAATCCGAGGCAAGGGCGATGTGAGGTGCTAAATAGAGGATTATGCGTTACAGCAATGTATTATCGCAAGCTCCCGTATGCATAGGACAAAGCTGTGAACCAATTAAAAATCTCGATGAAGAAGGCTACCTTTTAATCAATTTATAATTATTCAGTAATTCGTCCTTTTGAAGGGTATATGGATTGTTGAGTTGTAGTATCCAACCTTCTCCTTCTATTCGCTGTCCTTCAATTTTTGTCGGTATACTCACCGTTATTTCTCCCCAATTGGGACTCATAAGTGCTCCATTTTTAACTTCAAGAATCCCCCAGTTGTCTGTGACCCTAATATTCGGATAGACAGTCCCCAGATCTGCAATTGGAAGAATATTTCTTGGATCAAAAGATACATTCATCTTCTCAAATTTTAGGGTCATATGGGGCCGATCGACGAACAGTGAACGATATAATCCGATCTGCTCTTTTATTTTATCCGCCCGCGCCCGTTCCTCAGCGAAAATTTTATTTCCATTATAATCAGGTGCAAGATCTGCTGCCGCGGAAGCTAAATCCCTGGGAAGTTCAATACTAAGTTCCCGAATAAAAAAATCAGTCAAATCTATATTTCCAGAAATATTGTGATTCCAAAACGGGCGCTTTACACGCAGTAAATAGCCATATATTGGTGTAGTGTTATAAGCAAAAGACCTAACATAAGTTGGATTTAAGAAAAAATTATCTATTGCATCATTGAAATGTTTTTTAATTCTCTCTTCGCCTCTGCCACTAATCACGACGCCCGTATATTCAGCAATCCCTTCATTAAGTTCCAATTGATTTTCAATTTGGGCAGAACCTGGGAAAAGTGAATTTCGATGTCTACGAAAGATCAATGCGTCAGTCAAATGCTTGTTTCGCTTTTCCCGTGAATCTAAATTGAAAGCCCTTTTAAGTGCTTCTAGCTCTAAACGTAAAAATATACGTCCATTTTCCTGTTCGAGATGGTTGCTTTCGTTATTATTTTGGATAAATCCTAAAGAGAACTGTGCGGAATGGAACAATTCGTGCGCCAACAAATTGATACGTGCGTAATAATCTTTGGACAAAGGCAACATAACCATTGCCCAGGTGTGACCATTCCATTTTAAAGATGTATTCGCAATATTGACGCTATCTGGTAATTCGCCCACATAGATGTTTTTATACTTTTTGAAAGAATTATCAGTGCCGGAATTATTACTAAAGAGTTGTCGAGTCCTTGGATTAACTAAAATAATATTATCATATAGATCCCTATTCCACAAATCAATACCTCTTTTGGTTGCAGTTTTAATTTCACTGAAATATTGCACAATACTGTCTAGCTTTGCCTCTTCTGATTCTTGCCCGAATACAATTGTACTTAGCAATAGACAAGGAACCATCGTTAATAACTTCTTCATTACACAAGTTTAAAAACAGGTTATAAAATACAGCTTTCTACCGTCAGCTATTCGGATAGAAATCACCTCAATATCTTCTTTTCAACAGCTCAAATTACAAATTTTAATATTAACATATCCATAAACAAACAAAAAAACGCACTGATGGCGTGCGTTCTTTTGTTTGTTTATAAATTGATCTTAAGATATAAAGCTGATTCCAACGGCAACTCATCGAACCGGCTCATTCCCGGCTGCCTGATAAAACCTTTCTGTTCAAAAAGACCTATCAAGGAACTTCCTACAGGTTCATTGATCCAAATCACTTCATAAGTACTGCACACTGCAAGGCATTTATCAATTAATGACGTCATTATTTGTTGTTGAGCTTGATGTTGACAAACACCAAAATCCGCAATCCGGATAGCACGTTTACCACCCACAGCGATCGGTTTTTGGCCTTTTGACGTAATTCTTGCATAGCCCATGGGCTGATCGTCAACATACACGACCAACCATTGATTTGACATACTGTTTATTTCGCTGATGAGGGTTTGCGCATTAAAATTTTCAATAATGTAGTGTTCCAATTCAACGGGTTTCAATAGTTGAGCGAATTTTTGCACTGCCAATGTTTTGGTAAGCATCAACAATGCTTCAATGCCCTGTTCTGTTGCGACTGTAAATTTTGTGATAATATTCATATTTGCATCCACATTTAAAAGCTCAAATGTAAACCCTTTAAATGACTATTATTCGGTACACATTCTGCATTTACAATCGATACAGATGCTAAATAATCCCACATAAATACTTGCCGACAAGCTCAATAGCTTTTACACGTTTATCAGAGAATTTGTCTGCGATGACCATTCTGAAATAGTATCCGAAGGTATTCGAAAAAGAGAATGTATATCCCGGAGTAAACCTTGCTCCGATTCTTTCACACTGTGTGTAAAAATCTTTCATATTTATATTTTCTGGCATCTTCACCCAAAGATTATAACCTCCTGCAGGTGAGATAACTTTGGTTTTTTCGGGAAAACTGGAAGTAATAAGATTGATAGCCTGATAAGCATTTTTCGCCAATTGCATCCGTAGCGATCGAATGTGTCGATCATAACTATTGTTGCCAATCAGACGGTTTACGGTTTCCTGATTCAAAGGGGAAACTGTGCTCCCTAACGCAAACTTAATCTGCTCGGCATCTTTCAGAAATCTCCCCGTACTCAACCAGCCCAGTCGAATACCGGGTGCCAGTGTTTTTGAATAAGACGAAAATGTCATCACCAGTCCACTTTCATCAAACTGTTTTATCGTAGACGGTCTATTCCCTTGAAAATTCAGGTCACCATAGATATCATTCTCAATAACTGCAATATTATATCGATAAGCAATCGCCAATAAAGCAACTTTCTTTTCGTCTGAAAGCAAAATGCCTGTTGGATTATGAAAGTTGGGTGTGAGAACTACTGCTTTTAGCACATTACCCCCGCAGGCTTGGCTAAAAAAGTCTATATCAAATCCATCATTACCAAGAACAGGAATTTCAATGACACGTAGCTTTAGTACCCGAATGACTTCCAATACAGAAAATACACATGGGCTTTCCACGGCGACTACATCCCCACATTCACATACAGCGGCTAAGGCAATATATAATGCTTGCAGAGCACCATCTGTAATCAGCAATTCCTCTGGATGCAGCGACATCTGGTATGAAGCGGCACGTCTGACAATGTTTTCTTTCAATTGCAGCGAACCATTTGATGGATAATAGCGCAATAATCTGGCTCCCTCTTCCCGAATGACCTGCTGCATAGTCCGAAGCAGCAATTTTTGGGGTACCAGAAGATCTCCCGGTGCAGTAACGTTAAATTCCGAAAAATGACGAGTTCCCCGAGAAGAAGTCGTCAGACCAATCCCCTGTTCAAAGACCGCATCTCTCACGACCGGCCGATGTGTAACCTGACCGGATTCGATCACCGTTTCACTCTTCGTGCTGACATAGTATCCGGATTTTGGAACACTTTCTACCAAACCCCGAATCATGAGATATTCATAGCCAGCTTGTATTGTACTCATACTAAAACCATAGTAATCTTTCAATTCACGTACCGAAGGCAGCTTTTGACCGGGCTTATAGACGGCCGATCTGATATTTTTCTCGATTGTTTGTGTAAAGATTTCAAATTTATACCTCTTCATCTGTATTGATCATTTTTACATATACTGTACCTGTACCACAAATCTAATCAATCTAAATTTGTGCAAAAAAGAAATGACAGGCAATTACCAAATAAACACCCCCGAAGAATTACGGAAGCTTCCCCCCCATTTATTACGGCAATTGAGCCAGGATCTACGCACCTTTTTAATTGAACATATCGCTATGTATGGTGGTCACTTTAGTTCAAGCCTTGGTGTTGTGGAGCTTACCATTGCATTGCATTACGTATTTAACACTCCTAAAGACAAATTGATCTGGGACGTAGGGCATCAAGCTTATGTACATAAATTACTAACAGGAAGAGCTCCCCACTTTCACTCAAATAGGCTTTTAGGAGGTATCAGCGGATTTCCTTCTATGGAAGAAAATGAATTTGACGCCTTCGGCACCGGCCATTCATCAACTTCTCTGTCGGCAATTTTGGGTATGGCATGTGCAGCCAGCTATAAAGGGGACCACATTCGTCAGCATATTGCTGTGATTGGCGACGGTGCGTTGACTGCTGGTATGGCGTTCGAAGCCTTAAATAATATAGGATTCGAACAGCCCAACGTACTGATTGTTTTAAATGACAACAACATGTCTATTGATGCCGCAACCGGGGCGTTACAGAACTATTTGGTCGACCTGACATCGGGGCACACTTATAATAAATTAAAAGCTCACATTAAAAAGCTCTTGTCGGCCAATAAACGGCAGACAGTGAGGTGTATCGCTGCGATACGAAAAGTGGAAAAACTTATGAAGCAGGGGTTAGTTGCTTCAAGCAATATTTTCGAAGCCTTAAATATTCGTTATTTTGGACCGATTGATGGTCATGATCTTCCCAAGCTAATCAAAATATTCGATCAACTAAAACATATTCCCGGACCCAAAATATTGCATTGTGTAACACAAAAAGGAAAAGGCTTTCCGCCAGCAATGCTGAACAAAGCGCTTTGGCATGCAACCGGAAAATTCGATAAGCTGACGGGTGTGCGTTTAGAAAACAAGTCTTCTCCGCTTTATAGGAACACATTTCAGGAGGTATTTGGGGAAACATTGACCCAATTAGCCCGGAGCAATAAACGTATCGTAGCCATTAGTCCAGCCATGCTCTCGGGCAGTAAGCTGACTTCAATGAAACAAGCGATGCCCGATCGTGTTTTTGACGTTGGTATCTGCGAACAGCATGCTGTTACTTTTTCTGCTGGTCTTGCCACCGATGGATTGCTGCCTTTCTGTGTGATCTATTCGACATTTTTACAGCGCGCCTACGATCAGCTGATCCACGACGTTGCGCTACAAAAATTACAGGTAGTTTTCTGTATTGACAGATCTGGCGTAGTCGGTCCAGATGGCCCCACTCACCAGGGTGCATTTGATATTGCTTTTCTCCGTTGCATACCCAATATTGTGGGTGCTTCCCCTATGACACTGACAGATTTTAGAAACTTACTATTTACCGCACAGGCCGCCCCCGTTGATGGGCCATTTGCAATCCGCTACCCAAAAGGTTTTGGCATTCACGATCAGCATACCGATCAATACACCAAACTTGAAATCGGAAAAGGAAGAAAACTCTGTGTCGGTAAAGACATTGCAATACTTTCTCTTGGCCCCGTCGGCCAATATGCTATGGAAGCCTGCTGCGACTTGCTCAACGAAGGAATATCTGTTGCTCATTATGATTTAAGGTTTTTTAAACCCCTCGACGAAGAACTATTACATGAAGTATTCCAAACATATCCTTATGTCATTACGGTGGAGGATGGATGTACAGCAGGTGGCGTGGGAAGCGCTATCTTGGAATTTATGGCCGATCATGGCTATAAGGCCAGCTTAAAAAGACTGGGTCTGCCTGATACTTTTGCAGTCCAGGGCACTCAAGAAGAACTTCACAGGCGCTATGGTTACGACAAGGAGGCTATAATCGCGGCAATAAGACAGTTTTATGAGTAGTCTTTTTGTCAGTATCGAGGTTTAATTTAACTACTTCGTCTTTCAATTGTAAAAAGAATACTATGATTTAATAACTGTCGATGTCCGTGAGAAAAACAGCATAGAAAGGTACGGTGTTTGTTGCCCATATCATATAAAGGAACAATTGTGTTTCTTTCGATTAGCAATTCATACTATGAAACACTTATTTGCCCTCCTTGCTATAGTCATTGGTCTATTTCTGATCAGTAAGGTTTGTTTCTCACAAAAAGGAAAAGATTTAAAATCGTCAACAAAAAATACTATGAATACTATACATCAAAAAGATCATGTCATCTATTTTGCAGGAGGCTGCTTCTGGGGAACGGAACATTTCTTCAAACAGGTTCGAGGAGTCACCGCGACGGAAGTTGGCTACGCCAATGGAAATCTTCAAAATCCCTCTTACACACAAGTTTCGACTGGAAAGACTGGTTTTGCAGAAACAGTAAAGGTAAGCTACGATCCTCAGGCTGTAGACCTCAGACTTCTCGTTGACCTTTTCTTCAAAACTATTGATCCAACCTCAATCAATAAACAGGGCAATGATATAGGCACACAGTATCGCACAGGTATCTATTACAATAATGTGGAAGATGCCGCTATCATCAAAGAACAGATTGCCAAATTGGCTGGTCAATATTCGGGTAAAATAGTTGTCGAAGTGGAACCTTTACAGAACTACTATGACGCAGAGGCCTACCATCAAAAATACCTGGACAAAAACCCAGGCGGCTATTGCCACATAAGTCCGGATCTGTTTGAACTTGCCCGAAAGGCGAATCCAGAAAAGACGACATTGAATTCCGAAAAATCATTTAAAAAAGCAGACAAGGAGACGCTGAAGAAAGAGTTAACACCATTACAATATAATGTCACCCAAAACGGTGCAACTGAGCGTGCTTTCGATAATGAATACAATGATGAATTCAGGGAAGGGATATATGTCGATATCACCACAGGAGAACCCCTATTTGTTTCCACGGATAAATTTGAGTCTGGCTGTGGCTGGCCTAGTTTCTCTAAACCGATTAGCGATAGTCTGATTCAAGAACTCTCGGACAACTCTTATGGAATGCGAAGAACAGAAGTACGCAGTAAAACTGGAGACGCTCATCTCGGTCACGTTTTTAATGATGGACCAGCCGACAAAGGAGGTTTGCGCTACTGCATCAACAGTGCTTCGCTACGTTTTGTTCCTAAAGACAAGATGAAAGCAGAGGGCTATGAAAAGTATCTCCCCTTATTGGTAAAAAAATAGCTAAATAGCGCCTCCTTACGGGGGCGCTTATATTTAAACCCGACCAATCCCTCTCTCCGCTACAATAATCTATTGTTCAACGCGATGACTAGTGCTTCATTCATATTGCTCACTCCCAACTTTTCAAATAACTTCCGTCGATGAAATTTTACCGTATCTATCGAAACGAAAATTTTCTCTGACGTTTCGTGAATTGTCAGACCACGATGATAAAAACGTAAGATCTCTACCTCACGTTCCGTAAGATTGATCTTTTTTTGCAAATTCCACTTACCGGTCAAAAGATCTAACTCCCATAACGAATCGGAATGCAGTTTTTCGATAGTCACATTACCCGAAGATACATTTGTTGATAGCGATACGATACAGATTGCTTTCCATATTTTGCCCTCTTCTGTCAAAAAAACAGGCGTCAATTTATGGTTGACAAGAATAAATTTATTGTAGGCGTTTTGTATCTGAAAATCATAAGATATAACATGAAGCTTTCTTTCCTCCACGGGGATTTTCTCATAAAAGCTAAAACCCGCTTCGTTAATATTGATGAGCATCTGAAAGTCTTCTGGGGGAACATATTTTTGATAAAAACTGTAGCCCATTTCCATTACTTCTGTAGCTGTTAAACCTGCTAAAAACAAGGGGTTATCTGATACAAACTCAAAACTTTTAGCTTGGTAATCTATCAGGTAAATACTTTGATAAGTAATTCGTGAAAATGCTTTGACGAGCTCGATGTAACCATAGGCCTGTGATAGGTCCTTCTCTGAAAGGCGATCTACCGTATTTTTTTGAGAAAATAACGCGTTAAAATCCATATCGAAATTCTAAATTTCGAAGTTAAAAAAAACTACACTCAAGTGTAGCTTTTAATTAGACAAACTGTAATACTTTTGGAAAAAATAGTTGAAAAACTAATCAACATAACTGAAAACCATATAATAGCACAATGTTCATCAACGCCATCCACCTTAGAAATATTGGAATAATCCTTGGGATCTTACTTTGTGGAAACTCTCATGCTCAGAAAAAAATAGAGGTTATTAATTTTGCTACATTTCACATGAGTTACACACCTGATGCACATAAAGTAAATTTCGATGAAAAGGATAAAAAGAATAGAGATGAACCCCTTAAAATAGCCAAATTATTAGCTGCGTTTAAACCAACAATCATATGCGTGGAAATTGTCCCGCAAAAAAATAAAGAACTAAACATAGATTATACTTCTTTTATCGAAGATAAAGCCTATAAAACCAAGTTTGGTGGCGAAGTAGCCTTAATTGCCTATGAAGTTGGCAAACTTGCAGGAGTAAAAAAAATTTATGGAATTGATGAGCAGGAAACCGCTCTTTATAACTACAACATCGGAACAGAACTAGACAACCAGGTAGATAGCCTAACGTCCAAAAACTATATTAAAAATATAATGAAGGAATTTTCCAGCATTGAAGCACTTTCAACACTCGATAAATTAAAGCTATTTAATCAGCAGGAGACTTTACAAAAATTTATTAACCTAAATGCGGATATACTCACGTATAGCAGTACCAAAGGCAATTTTGAGGGAGCAGATGAAGCTAGTAAATTCTATCGAAGAAATTTAAGAATATTCTCTAACCTCAATCAAATTGCGGTAACAGAACAGGATCGCATTTTAATTATCTCGGGCGCTGCTCACGCTGCTTTTCTGCATGAGTTTATAAAAAGGAGTCCTAAATATCAACTTAAAGAAACTGCAGAATACCTGAATTAATACAACCGGGAATGACGATCTCCTTTTGAAGTCCTTCACATAAACAGGAAGACTAACCTTTAACTAAAGAAACACGTAAATATGATAAATTGCAAAAACTGTGGTACGGAAATGACATCAAAATTCTGTCCCAATTGTGGTCAGCCTGCGGTTCTTAAAAGAATAGATGCCCATTATGTTGCCCATGAAATAGAGCATGTACTTCACTTTGAGCGCGGCATCCTCTATACTATTCGAGAACTGGTGACTGCTCCCGGACTGAATGTACGAAACTATATTTCTGAAAACCGAAGCCGCCTAGTGAAGCCGATCATTTTCGTTATTGTGACATCATTGCTGTATTCTATCATTTCGCATTTCTTCCATACAGAAGAAAGATATATGCAGTCAATCGACACACACTCCATTGAAAAAAAACTTATTATAACAACCAAAATCTTCCAGTGGCTACAAAATCATTATGGCTATGCGAATATCATTATGGGTTTCTTTATCGCACTCTGGACCAAAGTATTCTTCAAAAAATACGATTATAACCTTTTCGAAATCCTCATACTTTTGTGTTTTGTTATGGGGATGACCATGTTAATTTATGCGCTGTTTGCCATCATGGAGGGAATTACACATATTAGTCTAATAATGCATGCAACAGTATTAACCTTAGTCTATTATTCTTGGGCAATAGGACAGTTTTTTGATAAATCTAAACTGATCAATTATTTTAAAGCATTCATGGTGTTGATATTGGGCTTCACAACATACTCAATAGTTATACTCTGCATCGGCCTCGCATTGGACATATTGGCAAAATAACAGTCCCACTATACGGTTCTATCAAAAAAGAAATAATCATCAATTGATGCGATAAATAGGATAAAGAAGATGAGATCCTTCATAATAAGGAGAATGTCTGTATATCCAATCCAACTGTGCATTTCCATTTTCGGCAAATTTAGGATTGATCAGTTTTTCTTTTTCAAATGCAGCTCTTAATTCTTTATCCTCTTTTAGGAGCTTAGCTGCCGTGTCTTCAAAAACATAGGCTGAATAATACTCTTTCTGCCCTAAGATTGCATCAAAGAAATTCCAGTTGAAATAGGAGTCAACAGCCTCAGGCTCTAAGGTTTCCAGCAGAAATTTGACGCCTTCTTGATTCAATGGAACCAAAAAATCGCCAGCGCTAAATTTGACCTTACGAACTTCCCTGAGAAGATCGGTATCAAAATGCACATAATGCCCCTCATAAGGGCCTGAAGTCGTCTTGAAATCCTTAATCCTGTATTGCTCCACCGTAATAACAGTATCCTTATTGATAGGTAACAATTTGATTTGGTTGAGCTTTAACAAATCAATAATTTTCCATTCGGACTGCGGTATTACGTAGTATTTTGGAATAGTAATTTCTTTTGTTGGCATATACGTATTGTACAGTTTAACTTGCTTTGAAAATTTTGCGTCCCTATCATACCACAATCTATCTTTGGAAGAAACATCACTCGGTTTATATTTTGCTTCGAAGCCTTTAAAATCCATCGTTTCATATTTTGAAGAATCAAGCTTCCATCCAATGGCGTATTTATTCCCTATTTTATATTGATTCAGGTTGTCATTTCTCTTCTGCCTGATGGCCTTGTAATTCTGCTCCATAAAATTAAGATTACATACCATATAATCATAAGTCGCTTTAACCCGTTCTTTATAAGGCTTCAACATGTGCGTTTCTACTACCGTTCCAATGACATTAAATAAACTAGTATAACCCGTTGCGTATCTAGGTGAGTCCATAAAAGCTGGAAAGCCACCATCTGGAACGTCGTTATGGATGTTAACATAGGGAACAGAAATAAATCCTTTTCCCTGAAGATCCTTTAGCAAGGTTTTCTGCATTTGGCCGTTAAAGTAGTTTCCCAAAAGGTTTCCCAAACGTTCTTTATTTGTTGAAATATACGTGAATGTGTATTGATAATCTGCGCCGTTGCTGACATGGTTATCAATAAAAACATCAGGTTTGATCCAGTGAAAAATCTGCTGAAAACTGCGCGAATTTTTAGTATCCGTTTTTATAAAATCTCTATTTAAGTCGTAATTTCTAGCATTTCCTCGAAAGCCATACTCCTCTGGACCATTTTGATTGGCTCTGGAAAAGCTACCTCTATTCAACATTCCACTGACATTATAACTTGCAAGCGCAACGACAATTACATTTTTGGGTGGTTTAATTTTTCCTGTTGCCAAATCTCTCATGAGCATCATAGTCGCGTCGATCCCATCTGGCTCTCCGGGATGAATACCATTATTGACAAATAAAATGCACTTCTCTTTCCTCGAATCCTCCAAAGTATTTCCTGAAGGATTAAATATGACTACATCAATTGGTTTATTGTTATCATCTTGTCCCTTTGATTCATAACTGATCGATGCGTATTCCTGTGCTAATCCTTGATAATATCTACGCATTTCATCAAAAGTTGTCGTCTGATTACCATTGCCTTGTTCATATGGTGTAAGCGTCTGGGAATAACTTCTACCGGAAAGCAATACAAAAAAAAGTATCAAGATTTTTTTCATAAGATCAATTTAGAAACCGAATTTACAATAAACTTCTTAAACAATAGCAACAACCTCTCCTTATTCTGGTCCATTGTTTTATACTACATTTATTAGCATATGTATTTTTGTATTTCTTGTTTTCCTGACAGAATAAAAAATCCCCACCAAAGGTGAGGATTTCTGTATGATCGTTGGGATCTAATAAGTGATCACCGGATAACTATAAAATTATCATTTACTCACTTCATTCAACAATTCAATGTCTTCTGTATCCAATTTGAGAGCCGGAGCAGCAAACAATGTTTCCAATTGATTTTCACTTGTAGCACTTACAATAGGTGCCGTGATAAGAGGTTTGGCCAACAACCAAGCGAGCGCTACCGTCGCCTGTTTTGCCCCATGTTTCTCGGAGATGGAATCCAGTGCTTTCAAAACAGCTTTTCCTTTCTCGTCAAAATACTTCTTGATTCCTCCCCCTCTAGCCGTTTTATCGAAATCTGCTTCAGTGCGATATTTACCTGTCAGAAATCCGGCGGCAAGCGACCAATAAGGAAATACACTCAAGCCATACCTTTCAACCAACGAAGCATAATCCGTTTCAAAACCTGCCCGTTCAACAAGATTATAATGTGGCTGCAATGCGACATATTTGGGTAGACCGTTTTTCTCCGCAACCTCAAAGCTTTCGATTAATCGTGCTGGAGACAAATTAGAGGCTGCAATATACCTAACCTTGCCCGCTTTAATCAATTCATCATAAGCAGATAGCGTCTCCTCCACTGGCGTTATTTTATCATCAAAATGAGTATAGTATAAATCAATATGATCTATTCCCAACCTTTTTAAAGATTCATCTGCAGATTTCAGAATATGTTTTTTTGAAATATCATAGCCATGCTCCTTCGTTTCTGAGCCAACTTTTGTTGCAATCACCATATTCTGACGATTACCTCGGCTCTTCAGCCATCTACCAATAATTTCTTCAGACTGTCCCCCTGTGCCATTTACCCACCATGAATAGGTATCGGCTGTATCAATAAAATTAAATCCTGCCCCTACAAATTTATCTAAAATCTCAAATGACTGCTGTTGGTCCAAAGTCCATCCAAAAACATTTCCACCAAAATTAATAGGTGCTATCTGCAAATCTGTGTGTTGTATTTCTACCTTTTTCATTGAAATTATTTATTTATTTATTGTTCCATCGAATAAAAATAGTTATCACACAATATGTGTAAAAACTACACTAAAGTTACGCTATTCACAGCGAGACAGCTCCAAAGACCATCACATAAAACTGTCATAAAAATCTGGAGCAACCTCGTCATTCACCCCTTAGGCAAAGCTTTAGAAAGGAGAAGATACAGATGTGATAAGAATATGCTAAATTGCAGGATAATTTCCCTAGGCGATTTATCATCTGAATTCATCACTTCATTACAGGAACTTGTATGCTGAATTTATGGCTAAACAGAAATAAGCCCAGTCAAACTTTATAGATTAAACCGTTAAAACATCAACATAGTAATGTCTAAATTAACGTATAGACCAGCGCTGGAAAGTGATTTGAATTTTCTTTTGGAGCTAAGAGCAAAAACTATGAATCCCCATTTAATAGCATCCTCCCTTTCCACAGCCGTCGACTCACATATGCTGAGAATAAAATACAAATTCGAACACGCCTCCATCATTGAATGTAATAGAACATCAATTGGGCTCTTAAAAATAGAGAGAAAACAGGATAATATTGAGTTGATCCAAATTCAGATCGATCCACTATATCAAAGTAAAGGAATCGGAAAAAAGATCATTGAACAGATCATAGATGAAGCAAATTCCGAGGAGAAATCGATTACATTACAGGTTTTAAAAGTCAATAATGCGCAAAAACTGTACGTAAAGCTTGGGTTTAAAATTATAGAAGAAAATGAACACGCATACTTGATGAAATATTCAAATGATGTTTAGATAAAAACAGGTTGCTCAAAGGAGTCAACCTGTTTTCTACTACTTTTCGATGGATGCCATATCGATTACAAACCGATATTTTACATCACTGTCCAATACGCGTTGATAAGCCTCATTGACATAATCAATGTCAATCATTTCTGTCTCGGGCAGAATATTATGTTCAGCACAGAAATCGAGCATGTCCTGTGTTTCGTGTATTCCTCCAATACTGGAAGCTGTAAGAATCTTATTTCCTCCCATAATGGAGCGTCCATTAATCTCCATAGGAGCGGCAGGAATTCCCACACAAATGTAAACACCTTTTGTTTTCAGCAATGCTAAATAGAGGTTGTAGTCATGTGGTGCGGATACGGTATCGATGATGAAATCAAAATACGAAGAGAACTCTTTTATTTCATCCGCTTCATGTGTATTCAAGAACTTATGTGCGCCAAGCAAAGCTGCGTCGTCTTTTTTTCGCGGCGAGTGGCTTATCATGGTAACTTCTGCGCCCATGGCTACTGCAATTTTAACCGCCATATGCCCTAGTCCGCCTAACCCCAGTACCCCGACCCTATGACCTTTGCTTACATTCCATCTTTTTAATGGCGAATAAGTCGTAATACCAGCACAAAGCAGTGGTGCAACTTTTTTAATATCCAAAGACTCGGGCACATGAAGCACAAAATCTGCATCCGCTACAATATTATTGCTGTATCCACCAAATGTATAGCTGTGATCATGCATCACATCCTTGCTATTATAAGTCCAAACGGTCTTCTTTTCTGAACAGAACTGCTGTTGATCCGACTTACAATTGTCGCACGCTCCACAAGAGGCAACCATACAGCCTACACCAGCTAGATCACCTTTTTTAAACTTAGTCACTTCAGGACCAACTGCGCTAACGCGACCTACAATTTCATGACCAGGCACAATCGGGTATTGTGTACCTCCCCACTCATCATGCACTTGATGAATATCGGAGTGACAGATCCCACTATACAAGATATCTATTAAAACATCGTTTGCACCAAGCTCCCTTCTTTCAAATTCCCAGTACTCAAGTGGAGAACTACTGTCTTTTGCCGCATAACCTTTCGATTTAATCATACTATCTTCTTTTTAGATCAAAAATTCGGATACGAAAATGCATTCGATCCATGATTTAATTTGTGCTAAGTTAATGGCTATTGCCGACGAATAAAGAAGCTGCATATAATATTGACATTGCGCAAACAAAAAACAAGTTTCAACATACAACGATTGATACTCCTTCCAGAAAGAATCTACGGGATATCTTAGGGTTTCTTTGACCAATAGCGTGGCGCGCTTTAGTACCGTCAAAATATTACAAATAGAGATTCTGTTAAATTAGATTTGATTCAAATTGCACTTAACGACCCCGAATATTAACGAAAGTAAAGTTTTAAAATTATCTTTAAAGTCCCTAAGGGAGGGTTATACAGATTATATATGGAGAAAATAAAAACTTTTCAACAGCACGAGCTTAATAGAATTAGAAAACATTGGAACGATAGTGGCCTTGCATTTGAAAAGTTGGGAAGATCTGCTAATATATTGGATTATTCCGACCGGGAGATTAATGAAATGCTGTTGGGAATATATAAAGACAGTAAACATCTATTGGTTGATGAAGGTTATTTTATTGATGTTGCCCAAGCCCAAAAAGCCAGTTGTATTTTAGTAGATGTATCCTATTCAAGACGTATTAAACCTGATCCAAACAGCATCCTCCAACTTCAGGACATTCGTAATTTTTACGTTCAAGATTATTTTATAGAAACCAAAGAAGCTTTTTCCAATAAGAACAAACATAAGATAACCGGCTATTTAAAAAAAGTTGGCGGTATCAGCTTAGGCAAAGGACGATACAATTACTTGTATTCTATCCCGAATGATTTTAAGACTTTTTTTGGTGATGCGCCAGCTGATCTGTTCTACCCGATACAACGGTATATAAACGGACTTTTTTTTGACGACGATTATCGAATTTCAGATTTTGAGGTCATCAGCAAGTTCTCTATCGGCAAGACATAAAATCAGATTGGAAGATCGTCGACCACCTGATTAATTGATGATCTCTCCTCCTCCTTGATCTAATTTTTCTTTAAATTTTTCAAGTTCCTGAACACTTGGTTCCTTCCATTCCGTCACCTCACCTATAATTCTCAATGGAAATTCTGATCGATAGGAACGGGTTGGATTGCCTGGAAATTTCTGGTCAGTCAGATTCGGATCGTTCTCGTAATCACCTGTAGGTTCTACCATAAATACCCGCTCCCTGCCATCACCTTTTGCTAGTGCGGCCGCTAGTCCGGCTCCATTCATCATCGCTGTAAAATAAATGTGGTTCATTTTAAATTCAGCCTTATAATTGGAATTGAATCCCGGCGTCAATAAATCTCCAATTTGCGCGTCTGCTTTTGTGCCATGGTAGAAAGGGCCCTTATCAACCAGATTACTCTTATAGGAAGACGCCAGTCTAGCATATTCAGCCGCCATTGCTGCTTCCCCTAAGGCTGTATAGGTTTCGGAAATTTTTGAATAGAGTCCAGGCAGCGCGCTGCTTCCCCGATCATCTTTGATTATCAGCGCGTGATCTAAGGCTATTTGCAGCCAACGTAAGCGATCAGGTGCCGTTTTTTGTTGTCTTGCAACAAAATAGGCCGAAATTAATTTCTCGTGGTCATCAGCAGCTTCCGTCCAAGCCTGCATAAAAAAATCTAATGCTTCATCAGCTTTGCCTTCTTCTTCCATACGCATACCTTGTATGCAAAGCTTTACGACATGATTAAATGGTGAAAATTCCATACTTTAAATATTTGGAAAAGATTATGCCGGATCCTCAATGAGCATACATATTCGAGCCCGATAATAGCTATATCTTATCATAAAGATAACAAAAGAGCCAGTCATTTATAATAACTGGCTCCCAGGCATAATTGTTCTTTCTTTTTCAATATTTCTGTTGCGGTATGCAATAAGGAGATACTTGCTTAATCGTGTTATAAGGATCTCATTAAAATACAATATTTCCTTTGTGCAGTAATGACGTCACCGGCGAAATACGCGAAACTGCTTCTGCCGAACAACTTGCATCGACAAAAACCATGCTTGCTTCATCCCCCACTTTTGGCCATTGCTGATTACCCTGATTATCCAGAGGTAACTTATAACGTGTGGCAAAAGCAAGCGCTCTTGATAAACCAAATTCTGTCCCATAACCATATAGCTCTGCGATAAGATTTGCTTTTTGAAGCATATTTCCAGATCCAAAAGTATTCCAATGGTCTTGAATATTGTCGTTACCGACCAATACTTCCACACCGTATTTTCGCAGTGTTGGTATTGGCATAATCATGTTGCCAAAAGGCACTGAGGAAACAATCCCAACCCCTGCCTCTGCAAGGCGTGCGGCTATTTTCTCTGCCTCTACCTTTGTGAGACGACTAAGTGCAAAAGCATGGCTTACAAAAGCTTTTCCTTTCAATGCTGGATTTTCTAAGGTTCGATCGATCAAAAACTCAATTGTCTTTATGCCACTTTCTCCCATCTCATGGAGGTGTATATCGATCCCTTTGTTATTATCGAGCGCCAACTTGGTAATCTGTTCCATGGTTCTTTCTATGCTTCCATCCAGGGAGTATGGATCTACTCCACCGATAAAACTTACTGCATCCAATTTTGCAACATCTTTTAAAATAGGCAAAGTATCCGTATAATAAAGACCATGTTGTGGAAACGCAACCAGCTCTGCCTCCACCGTATCTTTTTTTGAAGCAAGTGACTCCTCTAGATTCGTTAGGGATTTCAGTCCTGATGTTGGATCAACATTAAAATGTGATCGAATAAAATCCGTTCCATAGGCTTGCAAAAAATTTAGCATTTTACCCGTTCTTTCTACAGAGGTATTTAGCCATGTAGGAATCATTTTTTGCTCATAGGCGATCATATCTTTTACCGTATGTCGTGTTGGCGATACGGCTTCCCATGGTAAACCAAATAACATTTTGTCCAAATGCGCATGCATATCTTTAAAGGCTGGCAGCATCAAATGTCCTTTTGCATCAATAGCATTTTCATTTGGATCATTGGATTTAAGCAATTTTATCTTACCATCTTCAACTTCGACGGTATGTAAAGCGGTGTTTGTCCTTACAACTTCATTACCTTCATACTCAAAACCTGTCTCCAGTAATACATTTTTTAAACGATATGTTTTAGCTTTCATATTTATTTTGATAATTGTCATTTCTAATCATCAATAAATGATAAGACAATAGAAATGGCATCTGTTTGTAGAACAAAGGTCGCAATGTTTCCCTGGGATGCTTTGCAGAATACATCCCGATACTTGAACAATTTATCACAGTGTTCACTTTGTACAACAATAGCCAACCAAACGACTGGAAAACGAAGCGTAAACGATTATCTAGAAATGACGTGAATAATGAATCTCCTAAATGTGTCGCTGGAATAAATTCTCCAACGGATGAGATGAAAACTACATTGCAGCAATAGGGTTTTCTACTAATTTTGTGAAAGGCTTCGGAATTTCTTCAACTGTTTATTGATGAAATTGCATTAATCAAAAAAAGATGAAAACAACATTAATATTCCTCGTCATGATGACTTTAACCAACTCGTGTCACTCAGCATTCACAGAAAGTTCAGATACTCAAGTTTCACCGCAGGAAGAGATTATTAAACTAGTCAGTAAGAATGACATAAAGGGAGTTAAAAATGCATTGGAGAACAACACCGACGTAAATAGCAAAGATGCGAACAAGCGTTCTCTCCTGCTTATTGCAACAAACAATGGACATATTGAAATGGCAAAATTATTGGTAAAATATGGTGCCGATGTCAATCTTCAAGCGGATAATATGGATAGCCCATTTTTATATGCGGGTGCAAGCGGACAGACAGAACTTGTCAAACTATTCTTGGATCACGGGGCTCGTTTTGATCTATTTAATAGATATAACGGCACAGCTTTGATCCCTGCATGCGAGCGTGGTCACGTAGAAACGGTAAAATTATTGGCCAATATAAAAAATTTCCCCTTGGATCATGTCAATCGTTTAGGCTGGACTGCCCTGATGGAAGCAATCGTACTCGGTGACGGAAGTAAGAAATATCAGGAAATCGTTCGGATTCTCAAAGATGCTGGAGCAAAATTGGACATTCCAGACTTCAACGGCACAACCCCGTTACAGCACGCGCAACAGCGAGGCTTTACTGAAATTATTGCTATATTAACTACCTAAGTTGAAACTTCCGCCGTGGATCAACTTATCTTTCAGCGGTTAAAGGAAATGGACCTTATCGATTGAAGTTAAAGTGAATATTCTTTCACGTGCTAGAAAGTCAGGTAATACTTTTTCTCAATGTAATAACAGTAATTTCAGGCCAAACACCTACCCTGCCTTTTAGACCGTGAAAACCAAAACCACGATTGACATATAGATATTTTCCTTCTTTTTGATAAAGTCCGGCCCACTGTTTATAAAAATATTGGATCGGACTCCATTTAAAGCCAAACAATTCTATTCCAAACTGCATACCGTGTGTATGCCCAGCCAAAGTTAAATGAACATGCTGATCATGCCCCAGTGTAACATGATCCCAATGTGAAGGATCGTGAGACATCAAAATTTTGAACGTATCTTTGGCTAATCCAAGGGTTGCTTTTGCAAGATCGCCATATTGGTGAAACCCGCCTTTTCCCCAATTTTCAACACCAATTAATGAAATACGGGCTCCTTGCTTCTCAATCGCTATAGATTCATTTAACAGCAATTTAAATCCCATTTCATGATGAATTTCTTTCAGCCTATTCAAATTTGAAGTTTTAGATTCGGCACTTTCCCACTGCACATAATCTCCATAATCATGGTTTCCAAGCACCGAAAATTTACCTGAAGGAGCTTTCAACCGGTTAAAGTCCGAAATCCAGGGTTCCATTTCAGAAGCTTTATTATTGACCAAATCCCCTGTAAACAATACCAGGTCACTGTGCTGTGCGTTTGCTAATTCGATGCCTTTGCGAACTCCTTTGATATCAGATAAACTCCCTGAATGGATATCCGAAAGCTGTGTAATTTTAAACCCATCAAATGCCTCAGGAAGATCTGGAAAACTTAATACCTCTTCTCGAACCCTATAAAAATGGCGGCCTCTGGTTAAGCCGAAAAAAATAAGCAGTAACATCGCCCCGCCCAAAAGCAGTACAATCTCACTTAAAAAAATACTACGCGGTGGAAAGGAGCGAAAAATACGGGTAAGATCTTCTATAAATAAAAAGGGAATAGCAAGCAGTTTCGGTATAAAAACAATCAAAAATGCTGTAATCAAACTAGTCGCCTTATGCTGAACATCATATCCCGCCCTTCGCAGAAAAATTAGGGTAAAAACCCCAAACAACAACAGTATATCTAACCACCAATACATGTTGTGCCAGATTGAACCTTGAATAACAGTGCTGAAAGCCTGAAAAAAATAGATGTCACCTAATACAAATAGAGATAATATCAGTAAAAGTCGCTTTGCCATATCGTATAACGTATTGATTTAAAATTGCTAATGATATGCCAAAAGATCTATTTTTTAACTCTATAAACTGCTCTGCTCTAAATAGTGATTTCCGCGTGACAATTGAAACTAGTTTAATTCTCTAGTGATAGTAAAGCTTGTATACTATCAGACAATACATGTCAAGATGTCTTATTATAATGTCTAAAAGCATTCGCCTGCTAAATACTATTCAGATATCTTGAAGAGAATAGAAATCCGTAGTCAATTTTAATAATTACCATAATTGAACAACTAATTACCGTTATACAGTAATTATTCATATCTTTACGGTATTAAATTATATCTTGTATTATGAACCGAACAAAAATTATCGGCAGTATCCTGTTTTATATAACTTCGCTTTTAGGGAGTTTATATTTAATAATGACACTTTATTCACTGCTTTGTCTAGTCACAGGTTGGAATACTGCGTTATATGGAGGCGGAATGTTTCTTCATATCAACTATCCACTTACCCAGACGCCTTTAATGAGCGTGGATAACAATTTATCTTACCAGGTTTTCTCATTTCTACTTCCGCTAGCATTCTACACAATCTTTTTTTTGTTATCTGCACAGATATTCAAATTATTTACCCGTAGGAAGCTCTTTACAGAACCTCATCTACTGATACTCAAACGTTATTATTGGTTAAATCTGCTAGTCCCAATTGTCTGCACTGCTATCGCTGCTGTCTTTGTCACAATTGATGGAGGAATTGCCATTCTAATTGCTTTACATTTTATTCTGGGAATTTTTATTTTTTTCTTATCGGAAATCTTCAAACAAGGTCTCCACTTACAAGATGAACAAGATCTATACATTTAACCTATGGCAATTGTAGTAAATATAGATGTGATGCTGGCGAAACGAAAAATGCAAAGTAAGGAACTTGCGGAGCTAATAGGTATCACCCAAGGCAATCTTTCCGTTTTGAAAACAGGCAAAGCAAAGGGCATACGTTTCGAAACACTGCAGGCAATATGCACAGTGCTGGAATGCCAACCCGGTGACATACTGGAATTCGTGCCTGACTAGCGTTTAAAAATCCGAATATTACATTTGATAATGATCACATCATGATGTGACTGGAATGATATTGCCTAAGAAAAATTGAACCTGAGCGATCTAAAAGTATAAATACAAGTCAATTATGAATTATTTACACATCGAGAACCTTTCAAAAACCTATTCAAATGGTGTGAAAGCAATAACAGACTTTTCATTGAATATCGGGAACGGCATGTTTGGACTTTTAGGCCCAAACGGGGCTGGGAAATCAACATTAATGAAAATAATTGCCGGTCTGCAAAATGCAGATACCGGTTCAATTATATTTAATGATACCAATATCTTGAATGACCCCACATTTATCAAAAAACAACTAGGGTATTTACCTCAGGATTTTGGTGTATATCCTCACTTATCTACCTATCAACTTATGCATCACCTTGCCGTGCTTAAAGGTATCGAAAAAGAAGGGCGCAAGGATCACATATTGGATTTGCTGTCAAGAGTAAATCTTTACGAATTCCGCAACAAAGAAGTACAGCATTTTTCCGGTGGTATGCGACAGCGTTTTGGCATTGCACAGGCATTATTAGGTACACCCCAAATAGTCATTGTGGATGAACCTACGGCTGGTCTTGATCCCCAAGAACGTAACCGGTTCAATAATTTACTCAGTGAAATTGGGGAACAGATCATTGTTGTCCTTTCAACACATATTGTTGAAGATGTAAGAAGTCTATGTTCTCAAATGGCTATCGTAAATAGTGGCAAATTAATCGCACATGGGGCGCCGAATGACTTTCTGCAATCCCTGGAAGGCCTTATTTGGACTAAAACAATAAACAAAGATGAGCTAAGCTATTTTAACAAAAACTTTATCACTTTATCAGCACAACTAAATGGTGGACGCCTATCTATCCATATTTACGCAAAAGAAAGTCCAGGAAATGGTTTTGAGAAAGTTCAACCTGATCTTGAAGATGTCTATTTCACACAGTTATCTCAAATTGTATAGCTATGTTTTTCAACTACTTTATATTGGAAGCCAACTTTTACTTCCCCAGGAAATGGTTCTTAGCACTGCTGCTCTTATTTACCGCGTTCGGCGGTTTGCTTAGCGTTATAACCTCGTTTTCATTTACAGGTGTGTTTTCAAATTCCCCTTTTGTATTAACTTATACCTTAGGATTAGTTTCGCTACTGAATATTTTTACCATTGTTATTTTATCATCACAAATATTTTTACGAGAAATAGATACTCGATTTTCAGCGATCATATATGCAACTCCACTCAACAAAAACACCTATCTATTAAGTCGGTTTACACTTATCTTGTTGATTACAGCTTTATCTTTTCTATTGTTTATCATTGGATTGATGATTGGTCATCTGATACAAGGAGATCAACAAGAAAAACTTATGTCAGTCCATCTGATCAATTACCTGCAGCCTTATATCCTCCTTGTACTTCCAAATATTTTTTTCTGCACAGCTGTTATTAGTGCAGTTGCTTTGATCAGTCAAAGCAAAATGATCGTTTTCCTTTCGGGTATTTTCATTTATGTTCTTTATTTTGTAGTTTCCCTATTCTCAAATTCTCCATTATTTGCCAACGCATCTCCTGTATCTTCCGATACCATGGCCTCCATGGCAACAGTGGATCCCTTTGGCTTTTCAGCATTTTTTGAACAGTGTCAATCCTGGGATCCCGATCAAAAAAACACAAAATTACTACAGTTGACCGGACATTTATTAACAAACCGCATCGGTATATTAATATTTTCCGTGGCAGTTATAGCCTATGCCATTTATACATTTCGTTTTAAAAACCATAAAAGTCAGAAAGTACAGCCTTATGGGAGGGAAATAAGTCGAAAACCCAATCCCGTATACAACAAAATAAATATTTCTAATAACAATTTCGCCTACAAGTTTCGTACTCTCCTTAGCTTCTTAAAGATCGATCTCCAATCAATGCTGAAAGGTTTGCCCTTTGTCATTATCATTGTATTATGGGTATTTTTCCTCGGTATGGAGATCTTTAGTGATGTCGACGCGGGTATGCGCTTGCCCCAGCGTTATGCCAGCAGTGGATTGATGGTTCGGAATATCATGAATAGCTTTCCTTTTTTCGCAATTTCAGTCCTATTATTTTATGGTATGGAAGCAGTTTGGCGTTCTCGCAATTCGAGAATAGATATGCTGGAAAATTGTACACCTATGCAAGCAGCGGTCCACTTGCTAGCAAAATGGATCTCATTATCTTGTGTTGCTTTATTCCTTATTACAGTGAGCATAGTGCTCTGTATCGCTCTACAACTTACATTTCAATATCCAATTATTGAGTGGAATTTATATTTAAGTCTTTTTTATATCCTCGGCGTTCCAGCGCTCCTTTATTCCGCTCTTATCGTCAGCCTACAGACAATGATAAAAGTAAGATATCCAGCATTAATATTTACTGTTTTATTCTTCATATTAACAAATTCATCTATCGGCACTATGGTGGGTATACAGCATCCGCTTCTTCGTTTCGCGAAGTCTCCCTTACAATACAGTGGAGACATAAATCAATTTGGCTCTTACCTCAATGTATTCGGTATAAAGATGATCTATTGGATTTCTTTTACGGTCCTTATCACGATCGCATCTACATGGAGCTGGCAGAATATTACACGGATCTCAGGTCGCATAAGAGGGAGTAAAAGAATAACGACTATTTCTTTGCTGATGTTTATGACCTTATTGCTTTCAGGCTATCATATCTATCGGCAAACACACTTGAAAAGTTCTTCAGCGGAAATTGAATGGAGGCAACATTATGAAGAAAAATATAGGCATTATCAGCATATACCACAGCCAACTATTGTATCCGTCACAACTGAAATAGATCTTTATCCGAAGTCAAATCAATATGCCATTACCGGACAATATCTACTTGTCAATAAATCGACTTCTACATTAGATAGTATATTAGTTTACCACGACCCATCAATGGAATTGGTACAAATCAGAATAGATCATACTAAACAAATAGCCGAGGACAACGACTATGGCCATCGACGATTTAAACTAACAACGCCTTTAATGCCTGGAGATTCTATCCGGATGGAATTCGCTATGAAATACTCTTGGAATGCGTTCAACCGACATGATCCATTGAATGCTATAATAGCCAATGGGTCTTTCATGCGTATTAGCCGATACTATCCCATATTCGGTTATCAGAGTCAAAATGAAATTGAAAACCTAATAGAACGGGCAAAAAGAAAACTGGGAATAGTGACTCCATTAAAAAAACTAGAACAGCGTGATCCTTCTCCATACAACTACGGATATATTGATCTTGAAACAATTATTTCCAGTGACAGCGACCAGACTTGTATCGCGACGGGGGATTTCATCCAAAAGTGGAAAAAAAACAACCGTAACTTCTTTCGATATAAATCAGCAATGCCGATCCCTTTTCGCTTTGGAGTGTCTTCTGCTAACTATGTACTTGAAAGTTCATCTTATGAGGATATATCCATAGAGATCTATTATGATAGAAAACATCCTGAAAATGTTAGACAGCTACTAGATGAAACAAAGAAAACTTTAGCCTATTGCGAAAATAACTTTGGGAAATACCCATTTAAGAGTATACGTTTCGTCGAAATATCCGGATTTACTAGTGGATTTAATGCTACGGCTTATCCCGGCACAATTTTTATGAATGAAAATATGACCTTTCATTCAGATCTACGTCGAGAAAAAACAAGAGATGTGATCAATGAACTTGCTGGACACGAGTTGTCCCATCAGTGGTGGGGCAACAGCCAAATTGATCCGGATGACAAACGGGAGGGTGCGGCGATGTTGACTGAAACCCTGGCCATGTATACAGAATTAATGCTCTATAAACACAAACATGGGTCCCAAGCAATGAAACATATGATCAAGATGTACCAAGACCTCTATGAAATTGGCAAAGCAAACAGCAAAGATGAAGCTTTAAGCAGGGTGTCTCCAGGAAATACAAATGTATCCTATTATAAAGGTCTTCTCGCCATGTATCAACTTCATGAATTAATTGGCGAAGAAAAAATAAATAAAGCGTTGAAAGTATTTTTAAATCGCTACGCTTTCCCACATCAGCCACCAACGAGTACCGATTTAATTCGTGAATTTCTAAAAGTCAGCAACCCCGTATTACAGGATAGAATCCGTAAACTATTTATGTAAAAAATGGAATATTTTACGGATCCAGTTCTAAAAACAAAGCCATCCCCCATTATTTGCTAAGTAGACACAAACAAGATAATTTGTATTATTTCAGAATCCCGGTCTTTTGCATACATGCTCTCATCTTTTGATACGTCCGTTCGATATCCTGATCCAAGCCAATAGAAAATCTAATCAATCCATCTGAAATTCCCATCTTTAAACGTTCCTGCTCGGGGATTTCCGACGATGTTGAACTACCTGAACAGGAAAACAATGTCTTGTAAAAACCTAAGCTTACGGCAAGATACCCCAAATTTTCAGACTGCATCAACTCCATCAATGCATTGGCTCTTTCAGTTGTTTCCACATCCAAAGTCATCAAACCACCAAAACCATAGGCCTCATGCATCATGCTTTTCATTAATTCATGATCCCGGTGAGATGGCAATCCCGGATAAGAAACCTTTAATCCATCTCTCTCAAACCGTTCAGCGAGATACATGGCATTATGACTATGCTGTTTCATCCGTATATGAAGTGTACGTAGATTCTTCAAAATGCTCGCCGAACGCAAACTGTCCATGGTTGGCCCCAATAGCATAGATGCTCCTGTGTTCACATTTTTAGTGTCATCGATAAGCTCCTGACTCGCACAATAAACCCCGCCCACGGTATCACTGCTGCCGTTGATAAACTTGGTTAAACTATGAATGACAATATCCGCCCCCAAACGTACTGGTGAAATAGAAAGCGGGGAAAACGTATTGTCAACAATCAATTTCAGCATATACTTTTTACATATCGCCGATAATCTTCTCAGATCTGCCACATGCAACAAGGGATTGCTTACGCTTTCGCAGTACACAACTTTTGTATTGGGCCTAATTGAATTCTCGAGTGTTTCAAAATCATTAATGTCTAAAAACGTTGTTTCAATCTGGAATGGCGGGAGAAAATTTTTGAGAAAAGCGTAAGTTCCGCCGTAGATCGTCCTGCTGGAAATAATATGGTCACCACTTTTACAAAGCTGCAGAAGAACTGTTGTAATCGCCCCCATGCCCGAAGAGGTTACATTGGCTGCGGCTGTATTTTCCATTTTCGCTAAAGCCTGTGCCAGATATAAGTTCATTGGCGATGAATGCCTTGAATAGAGATAACAGCCTTCAGCATTTCCTTCAAATGTATCAAACATTGTTTTAGCGGAAAGAAACGTATAAGTGGAACTATCAGATATTGATGGATTTACGCCACCAAATTCACCGAAATATTGCAAATCTTGAATTTCATTTGCTGCGTTAAAATCTTCCATGTTTTTATCTTTAAAATTGGTATATTTCAAATTAGATTACAAGGAATTATACATATATTAGATTATAAATCTATTATAACAACAATATCTAGTTAAAAGAACTAACTCGATTAAAAACAATTAGTGGAAACCAAAAAAAAATCTATGCACTTCGACGCAATTGACCGTAAATTATTGCATTTTCTACAGGAAGATGCAAAACAAACGACTAAAGAACTTTCCTATAAACTCAACTTATCCGTAACAGCAGTCTATGAACGTGTGCGTAAACTCGAAAATACGGGAATTATAAAAGGCTATGTCGCAATACTCGATAGACAGAAAATAGCCAAAGATTTTTTGGTATTATGTCATGTTAAACTAGCGCAACACAAAAAGGAGTTTATCCTACAATTTGAAAAAGAGGTGATGAATCTTCAGGAGGTAACGGAATGTTTCCATGTTAGTGGTGATTACGACTATATTCTGAAGATATGTGTTCAGGACATGGCAGATTACCGTAATTTTATGCTAACAAAACTAACAAGTCTACAGCATATCGCAAGCACCCATAGCTCCTTTATGATCGCTGAGGTAAAAAACACCATAGCAATAGGTCTGTAGAAACTTAAACCAGCACACCATTTTTCGATGCAATGGGGTCAGGAAGATCCTTATCACCTATCATTTGCAATACATCAATCTCAATTGTTCTACAAATGGATAGCATCGGTACATCAAACATAAGTCCTCCAAAAGGGTTTTCGGTATAATCCCCTACCAATTCCATCACAATATAGATCCAACCAATGACCACACAAAAAGGGATGCTGGTCCATATTCCCCAATCTCCCAATTTTGCAAATTCGTTCACTAGGCCCAATGGAAGCAGGATGATAAGGATAACATTGAAGACAAATGCTGTACTGGCAAACTGCCTTGGTGAAGGAAATTTTTTTATTCTTTCCGCCTGTCCTTGGTAATCGTAAAACTGATTGAGGCAATTTTGCAATTGAGTTTGGTTGAAATCTGAAATAATTCTATCATTCTTTAACGCATTGACTTCCTTTGCTTGCTTCGAAATCAAATAAGTCGCAAAATTTTTGTATTCGCGTTGCAACTTAAGTTCTTCGGCAGGAAGATATTTATGCAAAAAAATGGATGTTCTGCTGTAATCAGGAAAACCCGCTTTTATCAGTCTATTCCTTTTAACATTCATTGAACCAAAGTGTTTTTTTAAACTGATATGCTCCCATTCCGTCGGGATGAGCAATTGCTCGCGAAAAGTATACAACCAGGCAATGTGGCGGTAAGCAATCCTTTTTCTTCTCTCCTCTAAATCCGTATGATCGCCATCTTCGGTATCAAATGCATACAACATCGCCGTAAAAGAACGGCTCGAATTGACGATTCCACCCCAAATCTTTCGGGCTTCCCAAAGTCGGTCATAGGCTTGATTATTTTTAAAACCAACGTAAAACGCCTCTGCAGTTCCAATCAATGCCAAGGGCACCCATGGAATTATCATCCACTGCCAATTAAAAAAATAATAAATGACCGCCACCAAGGAACACCATAATGTAAGCCATATCAAATGTGCCCCAGCTAAATTGAATATCTGTCGATAGTTAAAATACTTGGTTGTGATCATAAAATATCAATATCTCCCATTATTAAAAAACGTTATGAAAGTACAATTTAAATTGTAACTGTCCAATACTTCAAATTGTTTTCGGAACAATGATTTTTATCCTATTCATTTTTATCAAAAATGAATCAACCAACTTCAAAATACGCATCATGAAATTTGCCCCTCTCATCCCTAAAACAGTATGTTATATCCCCAAAAATTGGCTAATAGGCTGAAAACCTCTTTGGTTGGTCGCTGCCCCCCTCCTTAAAACAAGTAGATCATACTATTGTATATTTTTATTCGTTTAATTAATTTTAATCTCTTGAATAACTATTGATAAACATAGCTTAAGATTATGATGAAGATAAAAGCTTTTACGCTAACTATTTCCCTTTTCCTATTTGCTGCGACAACCTTTGCGCAAAACAAAGCTGAGTTAAAATCGCTGTTAAATAAAAACCGAGAGTTTATCTTTCCGCAGACAGTGGATAAAATTGCTCAAGCATTGAACGTAAAAACGGTCTTCTATGAAGATGCCAATGACGAAAAGTATGCAAAATGGATCACTAAATCCGGTTTAGAACTCTATAGCAATTACCAGGCTGATAAATCAGTTAACGAGATCTTTTTTGATATTCCAGAAGACAAGTTCCTGGTTGTTGAAGGATTGCCTTTCGATCTGGCAATCAATAAAACAACGCTTAAGGAAGCGCTATTAAAATTCAGTCGTCACGATGTTAAAAAGGAGAGGCTTGATGCAGGGAGCTCTTTTCCGGATGGTACCAGACTTACGATGAAAACAGGCACACATTTCACCACTTTGCTTTTTGATAATAAGAATCTTTTAAAATTCATGGGCTTAACAACGTCCTTAATTGACCCCGCTGCCAATTAAGGACAAGGGGGTCAAGATCGCTACTACAGTATTCTTTATCGTTTACGTTGCCCAGGCATGATCGCCTTTGTGATAAGGGAAATCTCCATCATACTTTCCCGGAATTTTTACATAGCGAAACACTTCAGTAGCACCCAATTTTGAGGTAAAAAATGTAAGAAGGGTAAGCTGCTTAAACAGGGTAAAAAAATGAGGCAATCCGCCCGCTGTTTTCTTTTCATCGTAATCCTGCGCCTCCCTGTCCAACATATCGACAAAGGCCGTTTGATCTTTCTTTCCGAGCTGCTGAAATTGATTTCCAAATTCTTTTTTTGCACGTTCGTCAATTCCTGTTATTCCAGCCAAGAAAACCTCTTGTTCTTCAGCGCTATAACAGTCCCGCACCATAATCGGAATAACTGGTCCCACACCTGCTTCTTTGGCTCCCGGGGTTTTCGTTCTTGGAAGAATAGCCTCCGCCAGATCACCTAAAAAGTCGATTGATTTTGGATCAAAGAGCGTCTCAACATCCTTCGAAGCAGATCGATGGCATCCTTCCAAAAATAACGAAGCGCCAATGACAGTTCCGCCCATAAGCAAGACCACACGTTGTATTGCTTCTCTTCTATTCATAATTATGAGATGATAAAATTAAAGATTTCCTTTTTTTAATTCATTTACAGCAAAATCTACAGCCCTAGCTGTAAAAGCCATATAGGTTAGCGACGGATTTACACAGGAAGATGAGGTCATGAAGGCCCCATCTGTCACAAATACATTTTTTGCATCCCATACTTGGTTAAATTTATTTAACACCGAAGTTTTCGGATCCTTACCCATCCGTGCTGTTCCCATTTCGTGAATTCCCTGCCCCATGCTAAATCCATTGTCGTAGCTCTTTATATCTTTTACGCCAATCGACTCCAACATTTCCATCATCTCATTGCTTGCGTCGACGCGTATTTTATGCTCATTCTCCCTAATTTCGGCATCTATTGACAATACTGGTAGCCCCCACTTATCCTTTATAGATGAATCCAATAAAACCTTATTTTCATGGTAAGGAAGTATTTCACCAAATGCTGTAAAACCTATTCCCCAACTTCCTGGCTCAGCGATCGCATCTTTCCAGGCTCCGCCCACAGCCATATTGTCGACCTTCCCCGACCATTGCCCCCTCGAGGCTCCGCCTTGGTAGCCAAAACCACGAATATAATCTCGCTTCTTTGTGTCTCCGGCAATATTAGCAAACCGAGGTACATATAATCCATTGGCTCGTCGTCCAAAAATATACTTATCCTCGTAGCCCTCAACCCTGCCTCCGGCGCCGCTATTTAACATGTGGTCCATCAGATTATGCCCCAGTTCACCACTGCTACTTCCTAGCCCACCGTCCCAAACATCAGTTGCCGAATTCATCAATATCCAAGTGGAATTTAAGGTCGATGCACATACAAAGACAACTTTGGCAAAATACGTGTAGGTTTGATTCGTCTCTGCATCAACGATTTCAACTCCTTTAGCTTTCTGTGTCTCTTTATCATAAATAATATTCTTTACAATTGAAAATGGCCGCAAGGTTAGTTTTCCGGTCTTCATCGCAGCTGGTAATGTAGAAGACTGTGTACTGAAATAAGCGCCGAAATTACAACCGAGCCAACATTTATTCTGGTATTGACAGTTAACACGACCATGATGGGGCACCGTAATGTTGGCTACCCGACCAATTATAAAGTGCCGTTTGCCCTGGTAGCGTCTTTTCAGGCGTTCCGCAAGATCTTTTTCCACAATATTCATATCCATCGGTGGCATAAAATCGCCATCAGGCAATACTGCAATACCATCTCTATTACCCGAAATACCAGCAAATTTTTCAACATAACTGTACCAGGGCGCAATATCTTTATAACGTACAGGCCAATCGACACCATGGCCGTCCTTGCTATTAGCCTCAAAATCAATATCTGAAAGTCGGTAGCTCTGTCTTCCCCACATCAGCGAGCGCCCGCCGACATGATATCCTCTAAACCAATTAAAGGGCTTCACTTCTTTATAAGGACTTTCTGTCTCATTGGCCCAAAAGTCAATATTTCCTTCGTTCATCCATTGATTTTTAATCCCAAAAGGTAAATAGTGCTGTGCACGATCTAAAGGCACCTTACCGCGATGCGGAAAATCCCAGGGATCTTTGTTTGGTGATGGATAATCTTTGATATGCTCAATATTGCGTCCCCTTTCTAACATGATGGTCTTAAGACCACGCTCCGTTAGTTCCTTCGCTGCCCAGCCACCCGTGATTCCAGACCCGATGACAATAGCATCATAAATATTATTTGCCATGTATTTTTAATTGGTTTATTTGGTTATTACTCCATAGAACATTTCCAAATCAAAAACTGCCCAATCACCTATGAGCTAATCAGACGCTCGACAGTTACATCCTGTTGACAAGGCCATTCTATTCCTTCTCAGAGATGGAAAGTATCTTTTAAAACAAGTTTAAGGTTTTTTTTTGATTTTATTGCAACCGGTTGCAAATTTTTGTAATATTGTATTAAACAAGCGGGTAGCTTGGATAACCAGATTATAATATTATAAACTACGGACCAAATCAACGCAGTAAACTAATCTCTTAATGATCTGTTTTGTGCTTCACATGGTCTCTTCAAAACGTAACAGATATGACAACAATTAAAGGTCCTGCCATCTTTCTTGCACAATTTATCGGGGATGAACCTCCATTTAATTCCTTGGACGACATTTGTCAGTGGGCAGCATCGCTGGGTTACAAAGGCATTCAGCTCCCGACTTCAGATGCTCGTTTTATCGATCTTGAAAGAGCGGCGCTCGACAAAAAATATGCGCTTGACCTAACGGATAAAGTACGCTCTTATGGTTTGGAGATCACCGAACTTTCAACCCACCTCCAAGGACAGTTGATCGCTGTACACCCCAGTTTTGATGATCTATTTGATGCCTTTGCGCCACAGCAGCTGCATGGTAATCCGAAAGCTCGCCAAGAATGGGCGGTTCAGCAACTAAAATATGCCGTACAGGCCTCACACAACCTCGGACTTAAAGCGTTGGCGACATTTAGCGGTGCCTTTCTATGGCCATTTGTCTACCCTTGGCCGCAAAGACCTGCTAATCTGATTGAAACTGGATTTGCCGAACTTGCAAAATTATGGCTGCCCATTCTTGATGAATGTGAAGTGTACGATGTCGACCTCTGTTATGAATTACACCCTGGCGAGGATCTCCATGATGGCGTCACTTTCGATCTGTTTTTAGCGAATGTAAATTACCACAAACGGGCAAACATTCTCTATGATCCCTCCCACTTTGTCCTTCAATGTCTTGACTACCTTCAGTTCATCGATATCTATCATGAGCGAATTAAAATGTTTCATGTCAAAGATGCTGAATTCACTCCTTCTGGCCGACAAGGCGTCTATGGCGGCTTTCAGAGCTGGCAATCAAGAGCTGGCCGATTCAGATCAATTGGTGACGGACAGGTTGACTTTAAGGCTATATTTACCAAACTCACACAATATGACTTTCAAGGTTGGGCGGTGCTGGAATGGGAATGTGCATTCAAAAATTCTGAGGACGGTGCACGAGAAGGTGCCTTGCATATAAAGGATTATATTATTCGTGTTACCGATAAAGCATTCGATAATTTTGCTGCAGTCGAAACAAATGACAGCCTTAATAGCAAGTTATTGGGTTTGTAAACAAATGATATCCTCATTATAAATTTAACTTTATGAGCAATATGAAACTAAAAATGGGCATGATTGGCGGCGGGAAGAATGCATTCATAGGTGCCGTACACCGCATGGCAGCGGGAATCGATGGCCACATTGAGTTATGTTGCGGCGCACTGAGCTCTGATCCTCTTGTTGCAAAAGAATCCGGTGAGCTCTTGGGGCTCCCAAAAGAAAGGGTTTATACAAGTTACCAGGAAATGATTAAGCGGGAAAGTGAACTTCCTCCAGATGACCGCATGAATTTCGTCAGCATTGTCACACCTAACTTTGCTCATTTCGAACCCGCAATGATGGCTCTCGAATATGGTTTTCATGTCGTGCTGGAAAAGCCAATGACTTTTACGCTGGAACAGGCGCTGCTGCTCCAGAAAAAGGTAGAAGAAACGGGATTGATGCTCTGCGTTACTTATACCTACTCTGCTTATCCAATGGTAAAGCAAGCTCGTCACCTTGTTAGAGACGGTCAATTAGGTACAATTAGAAAAATCATGGTTGAGTATCCTCAAGGCTGGCTGAGTAAAATGATCGAAAATGGGCTTTCACTTGCCTTTTGGCGGACAGATCCCGAAAAGAGCGGAAAAAGCGGTTGCATGGGCGATATCGGAACACACGCCGCACATCTGGCAGAATATATTTCCGGTTTGAAAATCACTAAAATGTGTGCCGATCTTCAAACGTTCGTAGCAGGGAGAAAACTTGAAGATGACGGCAATATATTACTTGGCTTTGAAAATGGTGCTACCGGCGTACTATCGGCATCTCAGGTCGCTGCGGGAGAAGAAAATGCTCTAAAAATTAGAATATATGGTGAAAATGGGGGATTGGAATGGAACCAACAGGATGCTAACACACTCTTATTTAAACAGCTCGATGCACCAACGCAAATATTTCGGGCAGGTCAACAATATCTTTCTGCAAGTGCAAAACACAATATTCGTTTGCCAGCCGGTCACCCGGAAGGCTATATTGAGGCTTTTGCAAATATCTATAGAAATTTTGCGGTTTCTCTTTTAACAACCATGCAAGGCATAACTCCGACAGAAGAAGATGCGGACTTTCCAACTGTTGCTGATGGCGTTCGTGGCATGAAATTTCTAGAAACGGTAATCGCTTCAGGAAAATCAGAACAAAAATGGACCGATTTTTTAATTTAAATACCAACTTGTAGTGAATAACCGATGTGGTTTTTCTCTTCGCAGAAAAACCACATCGGTCTTATTTCTAGTTCTTCTTGATGGATGGCGGTATTTGATTTAAATAACTTTCATAATTTGAATAGGGTTCCTTAGTCCTTCCGTTTGGTTTTAGATAAAGAAATCCAGCTTTATTGTCCAAAATTACATTGAAATGGTTGAGAATCTGATTACCAAACAAACTCGATCTTCCATTAGGTTTGGCCGGATCAGCCGCATTTGTCACAATATCCTTAAACTCCACATCAGCAATCGTGGCATCTAAACGAATGATCTTACGATTATTGATAACTGTCAGTGGCGTTAACTCGTTCCAAATATTGCCTGTACTCGTAAAATCCTCCCCTAGAAGCATAGTGCCGTCACGTCCGGTATCAAAAAGAAACCAAAAATCATATTGCCGTTTATTATGCCTAATAACAGCTTCAAACTTCGGCCGATTCTGTTCATAAAATACAGGAAGCTTTTTATACACACTTGTTTTCAACGGCAGATCGCGGTGAACCACAAATTCCATTTTATCGTAATCTATCTCAATAATATAATTGCGAAAAAAACTGTTACCAATAATGATGTCTTCATAAGGTTTCATATTACCAACCTCCGTTAACGAAACATCTTGCCAATCAATTGAGCCGATGTTCAACTGATTTCCCAAACTTGTGCGTTCTCTATTCACCCCCTCTGTATTCGAAACCGCAGTAAATGAAGAAAATGATAAATCTAGCCGCTTGGAGCTATTCTTGTTAACCACACCAGTTCCAGCGCCTAAATCAAACTGTATACTAACTTCTTTTTTGTCAATTGACCCATTCAGGAAAATTCGGGAGCCGATGAGCCTAAATGGTATTCGAACCGGAAATGGATCTTGGCTATCCATTGAAGGTAGATCTGGCGGCAGCTGAGCGCTAATACGAACATGACAGGTATCTTTGTTATTTAATAGAACCATAAAATCATAAGATTTTCCCGGTTCAGTGGCAACGGTCAGTTCTTCCTGATCTGTTTTGAAAACAACAGTACTCCTCTGTGCCGGAATATTGACGAAATAGGTATCCGGTTTTGTTAGAGGATCTAATTTCCAGTCAACGTGACAATACGCTCCGTCTATAATAACTGCTTTCTCAGATGAGGCTTTGATCAGAGGAACTTTAACCTGTGCGAAGACATTCCATACACTTGAAAAAATAAAGATAATAATAAGTGTTAAGCGGGCTAAATCGCCACGCTTTTTTTGATAGTTTACTGCTTCCATAATTTTGCTTTTTTTGTCAAAATCAAAGAAAACAAATCGCGAAAGAAGAAAGCTAGTCTATTACCCGACAATGTCCCGACAGATGCCCGACAATTGCTTGCAGGTACTTACAGAATACTGATATCCGGCAAAATTCGTTTATTTACTTCTCTATTTAATGCGATCGCATTCCGTAATATAACAATCACATTCGCAAGAATCCAAAACAAAGGAATCAATAACTTCACATTACTTTCAACACCTAACCAATCATTGAGGATAAATATGATAAGCATCACGATAACAGCAATTAATGTAGATAAAATCTGAATTGAAATAAGCTGGCGAATCTTTTGGGAATTCTGTTTTTTAAACAACATAATTGCAATTGGAACCAAAACATTTAATGGTGGCAGGATAGAAAACGGCAAAGAGGAAAGGTTGATGATCTTAACCCACAGCAAGTTTTCCGATTCCTCTTTTGTGTCGGGAGAAGAAAGTCCCGATTCATCCACATTTAACGCCTGGGCCAAAGCACGAAGCGTATAACCTTTGGGTGCCTGCCCCGCCTCAATGCGTTGAATTGTTCTAGCCGAAATGCCCGACCTTTGCGCGACTTCTTCTTGCGTTAGGTGAAGCTTCTCCCGTAATAACTGCAATTTGCTCATCATAATAGTTGGATCCTCCTACCAAATTTACAGAATTAAGGATTAATAATTGCGTAAATTCTGTTTCTACGATTGATCAGAACGGCCTGGATCTTCGTCTATCGTTATTGTTTGCTCCTCTTGCGTCAGCGGAGCTGGAGGAATTTCGGCCACATTTCTTTCGATCTCCTGCGTTTCGACGTGAACAGCATACTGCGAAGGTTCAATTGGAATGCCCATGACAGTAGCATATTCCCTGGTGTAAATGGCACCAAAATATAAAATAGCAGCTGTGTAATAGACCCAGAGTAGGATCAGTACAAATGAACCTGCGGCACCATAGGTATCTTGTGTCGCTGAGTGCTCTAGATAGACTCCAATTAAATACCGTCCTAGTACAAATAAAATCGAGGTGAATAAAGCTCCGGCCCGTACCGTCCGCCAATGTATATTGACATCCGGAAGCACTTTAAATATGACACTAAATAATAAAAATATAATTCCAAAGGATAAGGTAAAGTTAATCCCATCCATTAACATCACCGTCATATCCGGAAAATAGCGCTGTAACTGATCTGTCGCTGCTAAAATTACACCATTGACAATTAGCGTGACAACTAACAAAAATCCTAAACCAATAACCAAAGAGGAAGACAACAGTCTGTCCTGAATTAATTTTAGCCAACCTTTCTTCGGCTTTGCACGTACATGCCAAATCTTATTAATCGAATTTTGGATATCCCCAAAGACTGTCGTCGCTCCTAAAATCAACGTAATACCACTGATAAGTAAAGCTAGGTTTGACTTTCCTGAAAGCTGTAAATTCTGAATAACCTCTTGAATCTGTTTAGCAGCACTATTTCCCACAAAACCACGCAGTTCCATAAACACCTTCCCCTCAATAGCATCTTCTCCAAAAAAAATTCCGGCCAACGCAATCATTAAAACCAATATTGGACCAATCGAGAAAACAGTATAATAGGATAATGATGCGCTGTACTTCATCGAATCCTCATTTAGAAATCCCGAGACAGTACTCTTCAAAATTCGCCAATAGGTTTTTAACTTATTTCTACTTTTTGTTCTTATATCCATATTCAAGTGCTTTGTTGTACACAAGAACAAACCGTTTAAAAGCGAAGAAAGTTTGTTTTTAGAGCTTTTTAATGTGAATAGTCTTCAATTGTTCCCTGGAGAACCAAATGATCGTGACCGGCCACTTTCAGACTGAGATTAATATCTGAAGCAATAGCCTTCAATAATAGAATAGGCGATATCTTCATTTCATTGGGCCAATCCGCCAAACGAAGTGCCACGTTAGACAGCTCCGCAGTCTTATTGTATTTTGGCTGTAATTTATCAATATCCCTTGATGTTGATAAAATGCTGAATTCACTATCCCGTTTTTGAAACCATTGATAGAACAGCTTATTTGGAAGGAAATCGGAAAGGTAGTGATCACCCCGCATCGCTATTCTAATGTCGGGAACTTTCGTTTCATAAGGAGTTTTCTCTTCCACCGTTTCGAAATTTTCATCAACAGCATAATTAATAATAGTATCGGTTTGAACAACTTTATTTTTCAAAATCTCAATATCTACATAATTTCCGTCTAAGTGTGACATCAGAGAATCAGTGGCGATAGGGAATGCCTGAAGAACTTGTTTTAACTTATTTTTTAGCTGAATATTGGGAATATTGGTCCAACCTTTACCAATGTAATTTGCGGATACAAGTTCGCGAACAAGATACTCTTTTGGAAAGTTCCAGTCTTTTGAAAAAAATTCGCCCGTAACATCAACGCGGTCTCCTTTTAATTCAAGTTCGATAAAATTAGCCGTAGAAATATCACTATAACGCAATGATTTACGTGTCAGTGTACTTGGGCGGCTGATAAATTGTTCTATGGTTACCCAATTGTTTTTTGACTGAATAAGCCGAATCATCTCATCCTTCTTTTTATCCAGATCAAAGCCCAAGCTTATCAACAAATCGTCCCCCTTCCAGACAAATGCGATTTTATTCCTTTGATGGTAGGCATAACTCACATCCGGAGCAAGATTAGTTTCTATAGAATCAACCTGTATGGCATCCTTTAAAAAGGTCAAAAATTGTTGCTTATCTTTCAGCGGGAAAAGAGCGTAAAAGCTTTTTGGATGGTCTTCCAAAGCAAAAAGGAATACATTCGCTTTGATATCAATCCCATTGTCTCTGAGTTTGCTTAATTTTTTACCAAAATCCTGCCCCTCTTTCTGTGCCGTCTGCCATTTATCGAAAAATTGGTTCAACAGAATATCGTCCAACGATACGGTCACTAAAGACTTGCTCTTTTTATGGACCAATGATTTGTAAGACTGCTGCTGTCGAAGTATGTACCATCCCCAGGCAACGACTACCGAAAATATAACAACACTTATCGTCCAAATTACTATTTTTTTTATCATCCTCAGTTACCTCCATTGAATATCCAATTTTTGAACATCCATCTGGTGAAATTCTTTTTAAATTAATAAAATCAAAAGTATCAAATGCAAGTCTATTTTTTCATCCCTGAATTCAGGGAATTGGATGATTTAACTAAGCTTCCCGGATCAATCCATATTCTATGGCAGATTTTACCGCCGCAGTCACACTCTTGGTCTGAAATTTTTCCATTAGATTTTTCCGGTGGCTTTCCACTGTATGCGAACTGATAAATAAGGAATCTGCAATTTGATTTGTCGTCATTCCCTGGGCCACAAAAGAAAGAACTTCTTTTTCCCGGCGCGTTAATTTTGGTACTTGTTTCAAGCCCATTTCCGCTTTTTTATTCAAGATAGCCTGAGTTTTCGCACAGATATATCGTTTTCCGACAAGAACGGCGGATATTGCAGCCAGTATTTCATCGCCATTTGCATTTTTCTGCAAATAAGCATTGGCTCCCTCATTCAAAATACTATTGATCACCGCAAATTCATTGTGAACACTAAATGCGATGATTTTCAAATCCGTATTCGTTTCCTTCAAGCCTTTAACCAAGTCTATGCCATTGGCATCAGGAAGATTAATATCCAACAACAATACCGCAGGTGTATCAGCCGCAATATTGTTGAACAACTCACTTGCACTAGAATACATTCCCACAACTTCAAAATCTTCGTGGGCATTTATAATATTTTTCAATCCTTCAAGTAATAAAGGATGATCGTCTGTAATTGCTATTTTAATCATTTTCAAAAATTTAAATCATGGGCAGTTCCAATTCTATTGTTGTACCCGCTCCATTTTCCGACATAATCTTCATTTCTCCTTGTAGAAATGAAAGCCTTGATCTCACATTGTGCATTCCCGCAGAATGTTGCAAATCGACACTTTCCATATCAAAACCCTTGCCATCATCTTCAATAGTGATATGTAAACGTTCTTTATGTGCAGAAAGTTGTATTAAAATAGTTGAAGCATCCGCATGCTTTAATGCATTATTGACCAATTCCTGGATAATTCTATATAAAGAAATCTCCTGTTCAGTGCTTAAAGTTGATTCAAATTGCAAAAATTCACATTCAACTTGGCATTTCGACTGGCTCATCCGGCTCGCATAATCCCTTAAAGCCTCTTTCAATCCATATTTTACGATTAAATCAGGCATAAGATTATGAGCGAGCCGACGAAGTTCATCAACAGCACCGTCCAACAAATCAATACTTCGATCAATTCCTTCCTTTACACCTCCCTGTTCTAAGGTATTTTTACTGATGGACGATAAACCCAATTTGGTGCTTGACAATAAACCACCCAGGCCATCATGCAAATCTCGGGCAAGGCGGGTCCGCTCTTTCTCCTCTCCAGCAAGCATCGCAGTTAGATTTTTAATTGCATGTTGCTGATTATTCTTTTCTATCTCAAGTTCATGCAAATGTTCCTTTTGCTTCAATGCTTTTGAGCGTTGCCAATAGGCATAAAACAACAACACAATTACGATCAAACAACTGATAAATAACCAGATATAGATCGAATTCATCCGTGATTTGAAAGCAATCTGTTTTTTGGAGACATCAAGCTCTTGTAAGCGCTGTTCATTTTCCAGTCGGCTTAATTGTAGATCCTGTTCCTTTTTATCGCGCTCGAGCTGTAATACTTTAAGTTGTTGGGTCCGATTCAGTTCATTTAACTTCAGATTCTCCACCAATTGATGCTGCCTGTCATTCAATGCTTTCATCAATTTGATCTGCTGTTCTTTTTTCTCGCCTTCCAATCGAAGACGCATTAACTTTTGGTTTTGCAGTTCACGTTCATACTTCAGCTCCAGCTGCTTCGTCTTATCCAGTTTGTCCGAATTAAAAGCCTTTTCAAAGACGTCTATATAGCTTTTTTGATAGTTGAAAGCTTCTTCATATTTTCCTTCTTCAACACTTACTTCGGCCAATCTGCTAAATAGGCTTAATCCTACCTGATAATCATAATGAGGCTCCTGTTGAAGATTATACAGCGCTTGCTGTAAATATTTTTTACCTTCCTCGCGACGTCCCAATTTAAAGGATTCATCTGCCAGGACACCATAAGCGGGTATTGTAATCGCATATTGGCCTGTTTCGGCTGCGATATCTAATGCCTGTTTCGCATAAGATATTGCTTTTTTACCACCATTATCAGGATAAAACTCATGGTACAGATTTGCCAGGTTAACAGAAACATACGCTAGATCAGTCGGATTAACCAGATTCTTCTCATTATCTTTAACCAAATTATATGCTTCAAGGTAATGCTGCTCAGCTTTCCTCAATAAATTGCGATCTGCATTATTTGATCTATACTCCTCTTCAAATAAGTAACCCGCTTGCATATAAGCATCAAATAAACTATTGATGTTTTTCCCTTCCTTAGCCGTTTCCAACAAAAGTGATGTATACTTCTCCTGGAAATCATAGTTACGCTGATTCGCATAAATCGCTGTAAGCTCTTTATAAACCGCCAATTTTCGGGCAATATTTGCCTCAGTCTGTGGCGCCTTCTCCAAAAATGAAATTGCTTTGTGAAACTGGGAAACAGCCTCATCTTCCTTATTCTGGCGCGTCATGATCCATCCACCACAATAATGAACATAACCCTTTATTCCATTATCGTTAACGATGGGAAGCACTGATTTAGCATGTTCTAAATAATACCGTGATTTTTCAAATGCATGATCGTTAAAGCTGTTCATAGCAGCAATACAATTCAAGTAGGCATAATATTGCTTGTCAGGATAATTTCTGGCCAGCTGAATATTATCATTCAGCAATTGACTGGCCAGTGCTTTCTCATTATTAAAATATAAAGCTTGTGCATATTTTCCAGTCAGTACAAAACGCTCCCTACTCCCCAGGGGAAGACTGTAATACGATTTTTTTAACTCCTGCAGTTGTTCTTGGGCAAAAACAGTAAAACAGACGCACAAAAAGATAAAGAATATTAGTATCGATCTCCAAAAAGTTTGAATATACCCCATAAATCAATTATTGCTTCCAGCTAGTGAATAGGCCAAACTTAGATAAATTTACCCTTATACGCAATTAAATATCCCAAATAGAAGATACAGGGATACTGTTATTGTCCTAATTAACTGCACCTTGCCAAGCAAAAAATTGTACCTTTATAACGATGAAGTACATATATCTTTTTCTTGCCATAGCTGCTGAGATCCTAGCAACCACTTTCCTCAAAAAGTCTGAAGGCTTTACGCTTGTAAAACCGACCATGATCTGTATCGTTGGTTATATCATTGCCTTTTACTTTTTAAGTATTACCCTCAAATACTTACCCGTCGGTATATCCTATGCAATTTGGTCCGGTGTAGGTATTGTAGCAATTACGTTAATTGGCATGTTCTTATTTAAGCAAATCCCCGATACAGCTGCCATTATCGGGATGACATTGATCGTCGCTGGCGTCATTATTATTAATCTATTTTCAAAAATGGGCGCACATTAGCTGATCTAAGATCTAAATTTGTATTTTTGTAACTTACATAAATTAAAGGATACGTGTCGTTAGAGAAACTAAAACTTAGCAAAAGATTGACTGCTACGATGACTGAACTCGGTTATCTGGCTCCAAAGGAAATTCAAAGTAGATGCATTTCCAGAATTCTTGGTGGACAGGATGTAATTGCCATTGCTCCCGAGGGTGCTGGCAAAACCACTACTTATGTCTTATCGACCTTGATGAAGTTGAAATTCACCACAGATGAAGCTCCAAAGTTTTTGATCTTGGCGCCTAATGAAGAGCGTATCGATGAAATCGTTGAGAGATTCTACCAATTAAGCAAAAATACAGGTCTTCGTATCATTGGATTGCGGGCCTCAGGCAGCATGGAAGATGAAATTGAAGAACTCGTTGATGGAAAAGACATCGTTGTAGCTACCCCAAACCGTGCAAGGGCTATTTATCTTAAACTGGCCTTGAATCTCAACCGTATTCAGACATTAATTATTGATGATGCTGAAGAGATTATCAAACAAGGAATGCAAAATACAGTAAGGGAATTGGCCGAAAGCTGCGGAAAAGTACAACATTTGGTCTTCAGTACTGTTGAGCACCAAAAGCTTTATGACATGATCGACAATTTCATGAATGAAAATTGTGCCTCAGTCGAAATAGATGAACTTGAAAACGACACTGTCGATACCCTAGATCTGCTATTATATCATGTTCCTAATTTCACAACAAAGATCAATTTATTAAATCTGCTGTTGCAGGATAAAGAAGTATTTCAAAAAGTAGTCGTCTTTGTAAACTCGAAGCTTACTGCCCAAAAGTTGGCCAGCAGTTTGTTCAGTACCAATAAAGAGGAAGTTGCTATCCTCAATCCATTGTTCTACGATGATTTTGGCTATGAGACCATGGAAGATTTCAAGGAAAACAATCAATCTCGCGTGTTGATTATTGCGCGGGAGAATACAAATGACGTGGATCTTGCCGCTGTTCCATTCATTTTTCAATTTGAACTACCAAATGAAAAGGAAGAATTCCTGAATCATCTTGTTAAAAACGAGGAAAATGAAGAGTCGGTCGTGTTGACTTTCACAACAGATCTGGAATTACCAATGGTCAAAAAAATTGAACAGGCCGTCGGTAAAAGAATGGATGTTTTGGAATTACCTGAGGATCTTGCAATTTATAATCCCATCACCGACAAGAAGAAAAAGTCAAGCAAGGAGGAAGATAAACAAGATCTTTCCCGTGGTGGCGCCTTTCACCAAAAGAAAGAAAGCAATGCCAAGACTTTTAATTATGGGGGTGGTGAAAAGGCAAAAATGACGATGAAAATGAAAAAGAAATAAAAAAGGGAAGTTTAAAACTTTCCTTTTTTATTTCTTGCTGAAAGATGAATGCTGCTCCAATAAATCTATTTCACCATGCTAATCTCCGGGCAGTTTATTTTAAAACCTTCTTCAACAATTTTATATAAGCATTTGCAATCCGTTCCATACCCTGATCATTTGGATGGGCATAGTCGACAGTGGAATTCAGATCTAAATTAAGCTCTTGGCTCGACAACAGGAAAAGCTGGCGAACCCCTTTCGATTGTAATTTTTCAAAAGTTGCTTTCAATACCCGGCTGCTTTGCTGATATTCTGCATTTTTATCGTCATTGAAAACTTCTGCTATACTCCCCGAACTATGCTGTGTCAAAATAATAGGCGTTGCAGGATGTTCTTTTCTTAGATATGTCACGGCATGGACCAACAAAGAATCCAATTGTTTTTCTGTTAACGTCTTCGAAATAGCCAGATTGGGAATACAATCGAGCACATAACAGGCGGCATCCTCTTGGTTCATCATATTTAAAATAGGTTGCTCCAGTCGGCCATTCCCAGAGAAACATAAATTGATCACTTCGTGATTAAATGCTCTTCCGACTTGACTGGTCCAAGCCAAACCAGGGCGACTTGTGCACGCACCCTGTCCAATCGACGTACCATAAATGACTATTGGTTTTGCCGCAGTAGTATGGGTGTATGTTAATTTTTCAGTATTAGGAACCCCTATCTTCAACCACTTAACTGTATTATACAAAGGTAGATATAGCCGGTAGTTAAACTTTCCATTACGACCGATATTTTTCCAGGTATATGAAATGGTGTCCGAAAAATCATAACTGCCATAAGCCCACTTCCATTCTTTTTTTACTGTATCATAAGCATAAAGATCAACGCCACTGACACCGGTTGTCGGCATATGGGGCATATTTAATCCTCCTGCCACTTGATATTGAACGGTTATTTCGGGAGAAGAGGTTTGAAAGTCTATATAGAATCCAGCACTGTTTTTCCCCAGTTCCCATACGGGCTTGCGTACCTGACTTTCCAATTCATCGGGAAGCCGGTTAAACGCAGAAAGCTTCTTATTCTCCAGCCTACCCTCCACATGTTTATCTTCAAGTGGAGAAAACCAACTATAATTCTCCTGCGCTTTGATGGCAGAAAAAGAAAACAGCAAAAATGCTGTCAACGCAACTTTTGAAAACATACAATAATTTAACATTATCTGGGTGTAATTGATTATAAAAAAGGAGCCTATTGGCTCCTTTCTATTGCGATTTATTTATTATACTATAAAATAGCTTGTCTAACGCGTACCAGTTTCTCCATCAAACCCTCAAGCAAATCCAAATGCAACATATTAGCACCATCAGATTTCGCATTTGCGGGATCAGGATGTGTTTCGATAAACAGCCCATCAGCTCCCACGGCGATTGCTGCTTTCGCGATCGTTTCAATCAGCGCAGGCTTCCCTCCTGTAACGCCAGAAGTCTGATTCGGCTGCTGCAAGGAATGGGTACAGTCCATAACAGTAGGTACATTAAAGGAACGCATTTCGGGAATCCCTCTATAATCAACAATGAGATCCTGATAACCAAACGTATTGCCACGATCAGTTAAAAAGACTTTCTCATTCCCTGATTCTACAATTTTATCTACCGCAAATTTCATGGAACCCGCACTCAAAAACTGACCTTTCTTTACGTTTACTACCTTGTTTGTTTTTGCAGCCGCAACCAGTAAATCAGTTTGGCGGCACAAAAATGCAGGAATCTGAAGAACATCAACATAGGCCGCTGCCATCTCTGCCTCATGACTTTCATGTATATCCGTAACCGTCGGTACACCGAAAGTCTTCCCAACTTTTTCCAAAATCTTCAAGGCTTTTTCATCCCCAATCCCCATAAAAGAGTCAAGGCGAGATCTATTTGCCTTACGATAAGATCCCTTAAAAATGTACGGAATATTAAGTTTATCTGTAATAGTAACAATCTTTTCAGCAATACGCAAAGCGATTTCTTCTCCTTCAATTGCACATGGCCCCGCCATTAAAAAGAAATTCTGCGATGTCCCATTCTTGATTTCGGGAATGTATTTGTTAATCATATAATTATAAAAAATTAATTGCCGAGTTCTGATAAAAATTTGATGCGCATCAATTGGAGATCCTCATAGTTATAATCGTCTCCTCCAAGTTCCTTAAGCGCATCATTAATTGAATCAGTCTCCGCTGTCTTAAAATAGTCGTATACCTCATCCTGGCGATCCTCATCAATGACCTCATCAATAAAGTAATTGATATTGATTTTGGTTCCTGCGTTTACGATCGTCTCAATTTCTTTCAATATTTCCTCATAGGTGATCCCTTTAGCTGAAGCAATATCATCCAACGCGATTTTACGATCGATATTTTGAATAATAGATACCTTTAATGCGGATTTGTTGGCTGTACTCTTAATAACAAGATCTACCGGTCTATCAATTTCATTTTCTTCCACATAGTCCTTAATCAACGCAATAAATGGTGCTCCAAATTTGATTGCTTTACCATTTCCAACGCCTTGAATCTGTTTCAATTCATCAATGGTGATCGGATAATGCGTACACATCTCTTCCAACGAGGGGTCCTGAAAGATGACAAACGGAGGCAGCGACTTGCTTTTTGCAATTTTCTTACGTAGATCTTTGAGCATACCCAGCAATACGGTATCTAAAGCACCTGTGCCATGCCCTGTATCTTCCGAATTGGCATTATCTCCACCTTCAATCGGCCGATTCAAAACAAATTTTAGCTGATAAGGATTAGCTAAATAATGCCTGCCAATATCAGTTAATTTTAAGAGGCCATAATGATCAATATCTTTTTCAATAAAGTTATCCAGGACCGCTTGTCTGAGTAGCGATTTCCAGTAGATAACGCCTTTCTCTTTACCTGTTCCGAAAAGACGGTGTTCATCATGTTTATAGGACGATACCGGTTGGTTATTTTGACCCATCATGACGTTAATCACGTGATGATCATCAAATTTCTCGCCCTGCTCCTGAATAAAGCCCAGTACATTTTTTAAAGACTCTTCCGCCTCAAAATATTCTTTCTCCGAGCGGCAGTTATCGCACATGTTGCTACAACCCTGTTCGTCAAAATTTTCTCCAAAATAGTGCAGGATCTGTTTACGACGACATACCGCAGACTCGGAATAATCTATAACTTCTTTTAAAATCTGTGTACCAATTTCGCGTTCAGCCACAGGTTTATCTTTCATAAATTTTGTCAGCTTTTCAACATCTTTTTCCGAGTAAAAAGCCAAACAATAACCATCACCCCCATCACGGCCAGCACGTCCTGTTTCCTGATAATATCCTTCCATGGATTTTGGAATATCATGGTGAATGACATAACGAACATCAGGTTTGTCTATTCCCATACCGAAAGCGATAGTCGCCACAATAACTTCGACGTCTTCCATCAAAAATTTATCCTGCGTATCAGCTCTTGTTTTCGCATCTAGACCAGCATGATAAGGTAAAGCTTTGATGCCATTCAGGTTCAGCACCTCGCTGATTTCCTCTACTTTTTTACGACTTAAGCAATAAACTATACCTGTCTTACCTGATTTGGTTTTGATAAAACGAACAATCTCTTTAACCACATCCTTTTTGGGCCGCACCTCGTAATACAAATTGCTCCGGTTAAATGATGATTTAAATAATACAGCATCATTCATCTGTAAATTTTTACGGATATCCGACTGAACTTTGGGAGTAGCAGTCGCCGTAAGTGCGATAATAGGAATATTGGCCCCTATCTCGTTAATTACCTGACGTATTTTACGATATTCTGGTCTGAAATCATGCCCCCATTCCGAAATACAATGCGCTTCGTCAACCGCTACGAAAGACACGGTAATCTGATGTAAGAATTCCAGATTATCTTGCTTGGCAAGTGATTCTGGAGCCACATACAGCAACTTGGTTTTCCCAGCCACTACATCATCCTTAACCTTTGTAATTTCGCTCTTATTCAGTGACGAATTTAAAAAATGAGCGATACTATCTTCGCCACCGAATGCACGAAGCTGATCTACCTGGTTTTTCATTAAAGCAATCAACGGAGAAATAACAATTGCAGTTCCCTCACTCATGAGAGCAGGAAGTTGATAGCAAATTGATTTCCCTCCTCCAGTTGGCATAATTACAAAGGTATCTCTTCTTTGAAGAATACTAGTTATAATTGCCTCTTGATCCCCTTTAAAAGTATCAAAACCAAAAAAATCTTGTAAATTGTCGAAAAGTGATTTTTCTATTTCCATTGCGCCTTGGGCAAAAATAAGATAGATAAATGAAGAAATAATCTTGAAAAATAATCTATTTTTGCAATCTATTCTAATACATAAAAGTAAGAGTATTTTTTGTGAAAAACAACTACGAAATAAAAAATATAGCTATTCAGGCTATTCAAGAAGAAGCTAAGGCAGTAGCTGCTTTAGCCCAATATATTGACGATGATTTTGTTACCGTTGTCGATCGTATTTTAAATCTGCAGGGTAGAGTGATCGTAACTGGAATTGGCAAAAGTGCCATTATCGCGCAAAAGATAGTTGCAACGCTCAATTCGACAGGTACACCATCGATCTTCATGCACGCAGCCGATGCCATTCATGGAGATTTAGGCATTATCCAGCAAAATGATTTAATTATTGCGATCTCTAAGAGTGGCAACACACCTGAGATTAAAGTTCTTGTTCCTTTTTTAAAGCAAACAAAGAATGTATTAGTGGCTTTGGTCGGAAACACCGAATCCTATTTAGCTAAAAATGCAGATTATATCTTGAATACCACGGTCGAGAAAGAAGCTTGCCCCAACAACCTCGCTCCCACCTCGAGCACAACCGCTCAATTAGCGATGGGCGACGCTCTGGCTGTTGTACTACAGGAATGCCGCGATTTTACAGACAAAGATTTTGCAAAATATCATCCTGGGGGAGCATTAGGAAAAAAATTATATTTGCGGGTCAGCGATTTATCCGATCAGAACGGCAAACCTAGTGTTCAACAATCTGCCACAGTGAGCGATATCATCATTACCATTACACAGTTTAGATTAGGAGCGGTAGCCGTTTTGGACGCCGACCACATCCTCGGCATCATCACAGACGGTGATATCCGTCGTATGCTGGAGAAGCACACTGATTTAACAGCCATCACTGCAGCTGATATTATGGGCAGATCACCCAAAATTATCGACAAGCATGAGCTCGCAGCAAATGCATTGCATATCATGCGAGAAAATAACATTACACAGCTATTGGTATCCGACAAAGGGCATTATGATGGTATCATCCACATACAAGATCTGCTAAAAGAAGGTATAATATAACTGTAATAAAGTTGTTAGATGTAAAATAAATTGGTAATAAATATTACATTTGGCATATCAGTTGTACTATTTTAATCGTAAAGTAATATATTAGAAGCATGAAAAAGTATATAGCAATCTTAGCAGTAATCATTTCCTTTATCGGTTTTTCATCTATGCAGGCCGGACAAGGAGAGTTTAAATTTGAAAAAGAGACACATGATTTTGGCAAAATTCCTGCCGGTACACCCGTTTCGTATAATTTTAAGTTCTCAAATACCGGCAGTGAGCCGATTATCATCTCGAATGTTGTGCCTACCTGTGGCTGCTCCGTAGCAGAATTCACAAAAACGCCAATTAAACCAGGAGAAAGCGGCACGATTAAAGTCACTTATAACGCGGCAGCGAAAGCACCTTTCACGAAAAGCTTTACTGTCCAATCAAATACCAAGACTCCGGTAAAAACACTCTATATTAAGGGTATTGTAGAATAACAATCCTGTAAATAAAACGAAAAAAGCCACATGATCATGTGGCTTTTTTCGTTTTATTTTGGTTAGCTTTGCACTACTAATTTTAAAAAAACTATAATGCCAGTAATATCAGAAAAAGGGCTTAATATGCCTGCGTCACCTATTAGAAAGTTGACGCCATATGCTGATCAAGCAAAAAAAGAAGGTAAAAAGATATACCACCTCAATATCGGACAACCTGACATCCAAACACCTGAAGTTATGCTTAATGCTTTGAAGAATATACAGTTCAAAGTATGGGCCTATACACCATCTGAAGGTACTGCCTCTTATCGGAACAAATTAGCGGAATATTATAACAAACTAAATTATAATATTGAGCCAACAGATATATTAGTAACGAATGGTGGTTCGGAAGCGATTACAATCGCTATGCAAGCCTGTTTAAATGAAGGGGAAGAGATTATCATTCCTGAACCATTTTATGCAAATTACAATGGCTTTGCCTGCTCTTCAGATGTTGTTATCAAGCCAATCATGTCCTATATCGAAAGTGGATTTGCATTGCCTTCTATCGCTGAATTTGAAAAAGTAATTACACCCAAAACAAAGGCAATCTGTATCTGTAATCCAAATAACCCTACCGGTTACCTCTATTCCAGAGCAGAATTAGAAGCACTTCGTGAACTTTGCTTAAAATATGATCTTTACCTTTTCTCCGATGAAGCTTATCGCGAATTCTGCTATGACGGTAGAGAATTTATTTCCCCAATGCATTTAGAAGGACTCGAAAATAATGTCGTTATTTTTGACACGGTATCAAAACGTTACTCTGCCTGTGGTGCGCGTATAGGATGTATCATTACCAAAAATAAAGAGTTATATCAGACTGCACTTAAATTTGCACAAGCACGCTTAAGCCCTTCGTTGGAAGGTCAAATTGCGGGTGAAGCTGCTGTTGATACACCAGACAGTTACTTTGAAGCGGTATCCAAAGAATATACAGCAAGAAGAGATACCCTCGTAAAAGGACTTAACGCCATTGAAGGGGTTTACTCTCCTAACCCGGGTGGCGCTTTTTACGTAGTTGCTAAATTACCGATTGACAATGCTGACAAATTCTGCCAATGGATGCTGGAAGAATTTTCTTATAACAATGAAACGGTCATGATGGCTCCAGCTACTGGCTTTTACAGCACGGAGGGCGCCGGAGTGAACGAAGTACGCCTGGCCTATGTACTGAATCAGGATGATCTTAAAAACGCCTTAGTTTGTCTGGAAAAAGCACTCCAAGTGTATCCGGGAAGAACAAATTAATAACAAGACTAAAGCACTTACGAAAGGCGGGGCATGCAAGTTCCGCCTTTTTCTTTTTTCATAATTCCTTCCAATAAGCCCCTCTTCTATTTGCTTTTTTAAAAAAAACAAAACAAACTTTTGAAGGATCTTGTTCTTATTGTAGTAACCAAAGAGATTTCATATGGATAAATTGAAGAAATTCCAATTGATGGAAAAAATAGCAAGAGAATTAGAAGATGTCAGAAATAGTCAACAAGCTGTTTTGGAAAAAATAGGCAAAATCGAAGTTGATAACATTGAACTCGGCGATAAGAATATTGAAAAAACAATTCCTGATATCTATCAGCGTACAGCAGATAATTCAGATGCCATCAAAGCTCTTCTGGAATCTTTTCAAGAGCAGACAGCAGAATTCGGAGAGAAAAACAATGTTGGAAAATTATTGGAACAACAGCAGATCAATAGCGTAAAATAGCTAGAAAAAAAGAAGGCCGATTATATTTAACCGGCCTTCTTTTTTTTGTTTTAAGATAGGGCTTTTGCAGCCTTAGCTTTTAAATATTCTTCTTCAACAAAATGAAGCTGTTGTTCGGGTGTCAGATTTGAATTGTCCAAAACAATCGCATCTTCGGCTTGTCGTAACGGACTTTCCGCACGCGTACTGTCAATACGGTCACGTGTAGAAAGATTTTCGACGACTTCTTCTAAAGTCACGTCCTCTCCTTTTTCCGTCAGCTCCAGATAACGCCTTGCGGCGCGCACTTTAGGGTCAGCCGTCATAAAAATCTTCAGATCAGCATCTGGAAAAACAGTAGTACCGATATCACGGCCATCCATAATAATATTTCGTCTGCTGCCCAATTTTTGCTGCTGAGCAACCATAGCAACTCGAACAGCTTTGATCGCACTCACATCACTGACCTTATCAGAAATATACATCTGACGGATCTCTTCCGAGATATCCTCATCATTGAGATGAATCTCTGTCTTTATTGTATTTGGGATAAAATCAATATGGATATCTTTCAGTGCATTTTCGATCGCTTCTTGATCATCCAGCGCTATTTCATGCCGGATAAAATAGAGTGTGACTGCCCGATACATAGCTCCGCTATCAATAAAGGCAAACTTCAGTTTTTTTGCCAAAGCTTTTGCCAGTGTACTCTTACCGCAGGAGGAAAATCCATCTATGGCAATAATAAAATTGTGATGTCCACTCATTATTCGTTTCCTCCTATGATTACACCTGGACGATTGACCAAAGGAACCTTAGTCAGGTTACCATCTACAATGCTTTCGGGTAAAAAGATATATTTCTTATCGTAAATAATATTATCAATATAAAAACTCAACCAATATTCATTTGTCAATCCAAATACCTGTTCATCAATCGCTTCAACACGATCGAAAGATTTAGCTTCTATATTTCCAATAAAATGACGCAAAGTCGTTGTTGTTACTTGTCGACCATCCTTTTCGCCATAACCTTTTGAGCTAATCAGCACATTTTGAATGGCAATATTCTTGTCGTTGATAACATAGACAGTCCAATTTTTTGTCTCTACCGTCTCACCTTCCAAAACAACGGCGATCATAATGTCCTTGACAATATTTTCAGGCAAATCTGCTTTCATGCTTATTTAGACTTTGTAGTTTTCTTAGCCGGAGCTTTCTTCGCCGTAGTCTTTTTTACGGCAGCCTTCTTTTCTGTCGATTTTGCTTTGGTCGCCTTCCCTTTCGGAGCATCCGCCTCAGCCCATTTCAACACATCTGCATACGTAATTTTTTCAATCTCGGTTCCTTTAGGGATTTTCAGGTTTTGTTTACCAAAACGAATAAATGGCCCCCAGCGTCCTTGCTCGATTTGAGCATCTGGATTTTCATCAAAAACCCGAATAACTTTCTCGATATCTTTCTGACGTTTGTCTTTGATTATCTGTATTGCCTCTTCTTCTGTCACATCCAAAGGATCAACACCTTTTGGTAAAGAATAAAAAGATGAATTGTGACGGATATAAGGCCCAAATCGTCCCACAGCAACCGTCATTTCCTTATCTTCAAATAAACCGACTTTTTTCGGTAATTTGAACAGCTCCATGGCATCCTCAAAAGTAATGGTCTCGATCATCTGTCCCTTACGCAAAGAAGCGAAACGCGGCTTCTCCTCGTCGTCAGGAGAACCAATTTGTACCAGTGGCCCGAACTTACCAATACGCACCGAAACTGGCTTACCGGAAACCGGGTCAACACCAAGCTCACGCTCATTGTTCGCGCGATCAGCATTTACCAAGGTATCTTCAACTTCAGAATGAAATGGTCCATAGAAATCGTGCAACATTTTTGTCCATTCGGTCAACCCATGTGCGATATCATCAAACTCTTTTTCCACATTAGCGGTAAAATGAAAATCCACAATACCGTTAAAATGCTCAACCAAAAAATCATTCACCACAACACCGATATCCGTTGGAAACATCTTTCCTTTCTCGGCACCAGTGATTTCGGTTTTTGTTACCGCTGTTAACTCAGCATCCTTTAACGTCAGCACCCGGTAATCGCGCGATTTACCTTCACGCTCTTCCTTTACGACATAACCACGGTTTTGAATCGTTGAAATGGTAGGTGCGTAAGTTGAAGGACGCCCAATTCCCAATTCCTCCAATTTTTTCACCAAAGCAGCTTCCGTATAACGTGCCGGAGGTCTTGTAAAACGCTCCGTTGCCGACATATTTTTCAAAGTCAATGGCATACCCACCGTCAATGGCGGAAGAATAGCATTGTCACTATCTTCGTCCATCGCGTTGTCTTGATCGTCATCCAAGGATTCCATATAAACTTTCAAGAATCCATCAAATTTCATAACCTCACCCGAAGCATTCAGATCTTCGGTGCGTGTTGAGATGTCGATCTTTGCCAATGTACGTTCAAACTCCGCCTCACTCATTTGGGAAGCAATTGCTCTCTTCCAAATAAGCTCGTATAATCTTTTTTCCGATGAATCACCATCAATGGTATGTTCAGAGAAATAAGTAGGACGAATAGCTTCGTGTGCCTCTTGTGCACCCGATGTTTTTGTTTTATATTTTCTGACCTTATGGTACTGGTTACCATAAGCCGATTTGATTTCCTTTTCAGCAGCTTCAATCGCCGTATCACTCAAATTAACAGAATCGGTACGCATATAAGTAATTCGTCCTGATTCATACAGCCTTTGAGCCACCTGCATGGTGCGGGCAACCGAAAATCCAAGTTTTCTGCTTGCTTCTTGCTGTAATGTTGATGTTGTAAAGGGCGCAGCCGGAGAACGTTTTGCGGGCTTTGTTTCCAGGTTTTTTACAGAAAACAGCGCTGCTTTACAATCTTCCAAAAATTTGGTCGCCTCTGCTTCTGTTGCAAAACGCTGTGGAAGTTCGGCTTTGAAGCTGTCTTTAACTTTTCCAGTATGGAAAAAAGCAACGATCTTAAAAGCCGCTTCGGGTTCAAATTTATTGATTTCACGCTCGCGATCTACAATCAGACGAACTGCAACAGATTGCACCCGCCCAGCAGATAAGGAAGGCTTGACCTTTTTCCAAAGAACCGGCGATAATTCAAAGCCAACCAATCGATCTAATACCCTTCTCGCCTGTTGGGCGTTCACCAGGTTATAATCTATTTTACGCGGATTGTCAATAGCCTTGAGAATAGCTGGCTTCGTAATCTCGTGAAACACAATTCTTTTTGTGCTTTCATCCTTTAATCCCAAAGTCTCAAATAAGTGCCATGAAATAGCCTCTCCCTCGCGGTCCTCATCGGACGCTAACCAAACGGTTTCTGCAGCTTTAGCCAATTTCTTCAGTTCACTGACAACCGCTCTTTTGTCGGAGGGAACTTCATACTTTTGTTCAAAATTCTTTTCGGTATCAATTGCATCATCGGTTTTCACCAAGTCGCGAATATGTCCATAACTTGACTTGACCAAAAAATCCTTTCCTAAATATCCTTCTATCGTTTTCGCTTTCGCTGGAGACTCAACTATCAATAAATTTTTCGCCATCTAATTTGAGATTTGTGCAAATAAAGGGAATTCTGAAAGGAATGACAATAATTTCTTGCAAAAAAGACAAAAAAAATAGATTTCATGTCGACAATTAAGAAATTTCTCCATTGATGAAGGACTGCGTAACAGGGTTGAAGTCGGCACATAAAGGGTATATAGAACTTTTCTACCCGCCAATCAAACGAGGAAAAGGAACGCACGAATGGGAATAAGATAAGGATTAACTTCTTCTTTTAGACAGTACTTGTTCAGTGCTTATTCAGTGATACTTCAGTGCTTGCTCAGTGCTGATTGAATAATAACTGAATGATCACTGTCTAAAAATTGATTAAAAATAGAGATTAGGGATAACTTGGTACGCGTATGTTTCCATTTTAATATAGATATTGATAATCTATAACCTAATCAGACAATCATCAAACCCATCTCTAATAAAAATGAGTACCCACTCCAACCGTCGTTCGTTGATTAGCTTCATCGTAAAGATTTTGGCGGGAATGACCATATATAGTTTTTCTTTAATCGAGCTCGGCTTTGAAGTGAAATATATCTGTATATTCGCATATTCAAAAGGGCAATATATAACAACTCCCCTATTTTGTTTAAATATTTTAATAATGAAAAGAAGTCTTCTCAGAATTGCCTTTTGGGGCACGTTATTACCATTTGTATCTTGTTCAGTTATGAAAGATTCAGCAAAATCGAATTCAGACAATTTCCCTAAACTTAGTCTGGAAGCACATCGCGGCGGCCGCGGCCTGTATCCTGAAGAGTCTATAGCTGCCATGAAAAATGCAATAGATCTCGCAAAAGTGACCACATTGGAAATGGATTGCCATATTACCAAAGATCGTAAAGTGGTTGTCTTTCACGACGATTATCTTAACCCCAAATTTGTATTGAAACCCAATGGCTCCGAAATTTCGGACAGAGACAAACCGTTGAGAATTTATGATATGCTTTATAAAGACTTGATTAAATATGATATCGGATCGAAATTTTATAAAGAGTTTCCTGAACAGAAAAAACAGGTCACACGTATAGCAAAACTATCGGACCTTATTGATAGTACCGAAGCCTACGCAAGTCTAAAAAGGAAAGCGCCGATGTTTTACAATATCGAAGTGAAGAGTAAGGAAGATAAAGATGGTATTTTCCATCCAAGGGTAGAAGAATTTGTGGACTTGATGGTTCAGGTGATCACCGATAAGAAAATTGCTACGCGAACCGTCATTCAATCTTTCGACAGTAGAGCTATAAAATATCTACACAAAGCGTATCCTCAAATCAAAGTTTCTTATCTTATTGATGCAAACTATACCAAAAGTGTTCAGCAAACAATTGCAGATTTAGGCTTTACACCTTTTATTATAAGTCCACACTATAAGATAGCTACGAGCGATTTTATTACACAATGCCATAAAGCAGCTATCAAGGTTATTCCATGGACAGTCAATACAAAAGACGAGATAGAACAGCTGAAGGCCGTAAAGGTTGATGGGATTATTAGCGACTACCCCAATTTGTTTTAACAAACACATTGGTTGTTTCGCTTAGAATGAAAAGCATTGGGTCCTGTGCATACCAATGCTTAGAGAAACCAAGCAAAGCCAAAGCAAAGTAGTTGGTCGATCAAGATAAACTACTTTGTTTTGGCTTTGTTTTTTAATGCTTTGTCCAAATACTCCCGCCCCTTTTGAACCAAAAATTCAGACCGGTGATAATCCCAAAGATTACAGATATTATAAGGAATATCCACCACCACGTCGGGATGGTATAAATCAACAATCAGGCGGCTCATTTTCCTGCGCATCACGTAGTATGAGGCTTGCAGAATATCCAACGAATTCGAAGTCTTTGTATCTAGCTTTTTGATAACAGAATATTGTTTATCTGGTTTTGACTCCAGATTAACCGCTATGATTAAATTCTCTTTCTTTGTTACATGATTTACGGGCAATGGATTCAGTACCCCGCCATCAACATAGACATGGTTGTCTTCTTCTACAGCCGTAAACACAGCCGGAATAGCAATCGAAGCCCGAATGGCATCATACATACTCCCAAAATCCAACACAACCTCCTTTTCGTAGTTTAGATCTGTCGCAACGGCTTTAAACAAAATTGGGAAAGTCTCTATATTAGCATCAGGAATCACAGATTTTAACGCGTTAAATACCTTAATTCCCTTCATCATCCCCAGTCCCTTCCAACTAAAATCCATCATATTAAAGACCGATTTCTTCGTTAGGCGCTGCATCCAATCTTCCAGAACGTCCATCTTTCCCTGTGCATAAATACCACCAACAAGTGCCCCTATTGAACAACCTACCACCTCATCGATTTCAAAGCCCAGCTCTTCAAGCCGCCGAATAATACCAATATGCACAAGACCTCTAGCACCACCTCCGCCTAGGACAAGGGTAACTTTACGATTCAAAAAAGCTTTCTCCAACATAGTTATACAAGTACATGAAACACTTGTTTACATCTAAGATACAATGCAAACAGATAATCATCGTTATTATATGTATTTTTGATTACAATATACGCAGTAAAAAAAGAAATATGAAAATAGAAATTTGGTCGGACATCATTTGTCCATTTTGTTATATTGGCCTGACAAAGCTTGAAATGGCACTTCAGGAATCCACCGGTAAGCTAGCCGCTGAAATTATCTGGAAATCGTATCAGCTTAACCCCGATTATCCCGAAGATGCTCCAGCCATGCCAACCTACGATTACCTCGTTCAAACGAAAGGCATGAGCATGGACGATGTGGTTGCAATGACGTCACAACTCAGTGCCCAGGGAAAAGAGCTGGGAATTGACCTGAATTTCGAGAAAGCAATCGTTGTAAATACAAAAAAAGCACACCGCCTGATCCATTTTGCCCAGGCACAGCAAAAAGGTACTCAGATCAAGAAAGCCTTATTTAAAGCTCATTTTACCGATGGTCTCGATGTAAATAATAACGAGGTTCTCATCACTCTCGCGACACAAGTGCATCTTTCCGCCCAGGATGTAAAAGACTTATTGGAATCGGATGAATTTGCTTATGATGTTGCACAGGATATCCAAGAGGGCGTCAGCTTAGGGCTCCGAGGTGTTCCTTTCTTTGTATTTGACAGAAAATATGCTATCCCCGGAGCACAACCCATGGAAGTCTTTCGCAATACAATAAATGAATGCCTGGCCAGTCAGCCTGCCCCTCTCGAACGCAGAGGCGAAGAAGGGCCCTCATGTGATCCTGAAACAGGAAAATGTGAATAAAGAAAGAAAAAATTATTGTTTAATTTTACTATTTTCGCAAGCTTATAACGACAAACAAATTTGGTATAAATGCAGTTAACCAAACTAGAAATTAAAGGATTTAAGAGTTTCGGAGACAAGATCACGATTAACTTCAATGATGGTGTCACAGCGATTGTCGGCCCCAATGGATGTGGGAAGTCCAATGTGGTCGACGCCATACGTTGGGTACTGGGAGAACAAAGCACAAAGATGCTTCGCTCCGATAAAATGGAAAATATTATCTTCAATGGAACGAAAAATAGAAAGCCGGCAAACCTTGCAGAGGTTTCGCTGACCTTCAACAACAACAATAATATTTTGCCAACGGAATTCTCGACAGTGACCGTCACCCGTAAGCTGTTTCGCAACGGCGATAGTGAATATCGATTGAATGATGTCAAATGTCGTTTAAAAGATATCACCGATCTGTTCCTGGATACCGGAGTTGGTGCCGACAGTTATTCGATCATCGAATTGAAAATGATTGATGAAATCATCAACAATAAAGATAATTCACGTCGCAACCTCTTCGAAGAAGCATCTGGAATCTCTAAATATAAAGTTCGTAAAAAACAAACTTTAGCTAAGCTGAGAGATACCGAGGCCGATCTTAGCCGCGTGGATGACTTACTTTACGAAATCACAAAGAACCTCAAATCATTAGAAAATCAAGCTAAAAAAGCCGAAAAATACACTTCACTTAAAGCAGAATACCGCCAGAGCAGTATAGATTTGGCTTATTATAGAATTGCCGATTTCTCAACCGAATTAGAAAGACTTCAAACGCAGGAATCCAAGGTTCAAAAAGACGCAGTCAATGCACAACAAAATATCCTGAACGCTGAAACTGAACTCCAAACACTCCGTCAGACAAATTTGGAACAGGAAAAGAACCTTTCGGTACAGCAAAAAACAACACAGGAATTTGTAAACAAAATCCGCAGTTATGAATCGGAAAAGAAGATCAAAAACGAAAAGGTCAAAAATCTTCAGGATAAAGAAAACCGGCTGAACCTCGATATCAACAGCGATAAACAACAGCTTAATCACGTACTCTACACCATCAAGCGACTGAATGAGGAATTGTTTGATGAACAAAATAAACTTGATTCGTTAAAAACGAATCTTGAATCGGATAAATCCGAAGTCGACGAACTGAGAGGACAGCAACAATCGGCAAAGGGAAAGCTTGATATCTTTAATAAAAGCAATGCTGAATTACAGGCAAAAATCTACAAACTAGAAAAAGACCTTGCCGTATTTACCATTCAGAAAGAAGCTCTCCTGCAAGAATCTGTCCGCAACAGTGTAGATACAGAAGCAAAAGAAGCCGAATTACAACAGTTCAATTCGGCGGTTATGGAATTGGAAGGCCGTGTGGAAGCACAGCAACTACAATACGATTCAGCAAACCAGCTGGAAGAAGAGCTCCAAGGACAAATTAGTCAGTGCCAAGCAAACCTAGAGGAATTTAAGGCCCAGCTTGGCAAAGATCTTCGTTTGGTAGATGCGAAACAAAACGAATACAACCTCACGAAATCCCTTGTTGATAATTTAGAAGGTTTTCCTGATTCCATTCGATTCCTTAAGAAAAATGCAGGGTGGAAAAAGCAGCCGCCACTCCTATCCGATGTCCTTTTCTGTCAGGAAGATTACCGCGTGGCTATTGAGAACTATCTAGAGCCTATTATGAACCATTATGTTGTCGAAACACAACAAGATGCTGTTCAGGCGATTCAACTATTGAGCGATGCCGCAAAAGGAAGAGCCAATTTCTTTGTTTTAGATGCCATTGTGGATTCGCCAAGCGCTGCCCCTGCACCAAATGACAATTTGATGTCTGCATTGGATGTGATTACCGTAGACGAAAAATACAAGGCTTTATGTACGATGCTGCTCCAACAGGTCTTCATCCTTAAACATGAAAATGAAAAGGCACTGGATGAAAAGCTACCTGCCATGGGACAGGTGATTCTGCAAAAAAATGGACGTTATTCGAAGCATCATTTGGGTCTTTCGGGTGGTTCTGTGGGATTATTTGAAGGTAAACGTATCGGAAGAGCAAAGAACCTGGAAGTACTATCCCAAGAGATCAAAACCTTAAATCAGGAAATAGCAAAACTTGAAGATAAAATAACGGCCGAAACAGCCCGCCTGGATGCGCTACGCGGCAATTCACAGAAAGAGTTAATCGATGAGCTACGTTTTCAGCTCAATAGACTGAATAATGAATTAATTACCGTCAAAACAAAGCAAGAGCAATACCAAGCTTTCATCAATAACTCCCAGGCACGTAAAAAAGATATTCAGGAGAAAATTGAAGGTATAGAATCGGATTTAAAGATTGCCGAGCCGCAGCTTCAGGAGCTTCGCTTGGAAAAAGAACAAAGTATCGCCGAACTATCGACTTTACAAGATCAGTTTCATGAAATATCAGAAGTACTTAACGAAAAATCGACCGCATACAATCAAGAGAATATTGCTTACCATCAACAGTTAAACAAAGTTTCCAATATTACAAAAGATCTCGAATTTAGAGAGACACAGAAAGATGACCACGAAATCCGTGTTGAGCGAAACAGTGCAGAATTAGTAGAAGTCCAAGAAGCTTTAAGAACCACGATTCCATTTGAGGATGAGGAAGATCAGGATCTTATTGCCATGTATGAGCAGAAGATTGCCCTGGAAGATGGTCTAAAAGAACTGGAAGACAGTTACTATGCAGATAAGCAGAAAATCAATGAGCTCGAAGATGCCCTCACACAGCAGCGTCGTTCAAAAGAACAGAGTGACTTTCTTGTTTCAGAGATTAAAGATAAAAAAACAAGCCTTCAGATCGATCTCAATGCCTTAAAAGAACGTCTTTCTGTGGAATTCAACATTGAGCTGAAAGACCTGATTGAGCGTGAAGATGTGCCTGAGATCACAGAAGACCAAGCTACATTGGCAGCGAAATGCAGTAAACTCAAAAAACAGCTTGATGAATTTGGAACGATTAATCTAATGGCAAAAGAGGCTTTCGACGAGATGAACGAACGCTACGATTTCATTAACAAAGAAAAAGCTGATTTAATCGAAGCAAAAGGCTCCTTGATGGCAACAATAAAAGAAATTGACGATACCGCTCAAGTTCAGTTTATGTTTACATTCGACGCCGTAAGGAACAACTTCGTCAAAGTATTCCGTTCGCTATTTAACGAAGAAGACAGCTGTGACCTTGTACTCACAGACCCGAGCAATCCGTTGGATTCAGATATCGACATTATTGCAAGGCCGAAAGGGAAAAGACCGCTGTCTATCAATCAGCTTTCGGGCGGTGAAAAGACCCTGACTTCAACAGCCTTGTTATTCTCACTTTATCTTTCCAAACCGGCACCATTTTGCATATTCGACGAGGTGGATGCTCCTTTGGATGATACTAATATTGATAAATTCAATAATATCATCCGGGATTTCTCCAAGAATTCACAATTCATAGTGGTCTCCCACAATAAAAAAACGATTGCAAGTACAGATATCATCTATGGAGTAACCATGGTTGAACAAGGTGTATCTCGTGTGGTTGCAGTTGATTTAAGAGAAGTTGCCTAGTTGTGCAACAAAATACACAATAAAATAAGACGGACTCAAGGAATACACACACAGTCCGTCTTATTTATACGTATCAATTTAAATTTCTCCCGCCTTTAATGAGATTCTTTGCTGCACTAAGCAGTGAATTGCCTTAAGCCTATTTCCCTTGCAGAAAGGATGGACATAACATACAGCTGATTTTCGCCAATAATTAGACCGCCTTAGCCCCCAAATAAGTGATAATATCGGAGCTATTTTAAGTCCGCCAAATTTATCCGGAAATGACGCAAGGAAAACGCTGTACAGTAAATAATACACGCATCAGTTTTTGCTTAGATAATTTCGAGGACAAATATGCACTGGATAAACAACTATACATGGACTCCAGTCAAAAAAAGAATCTGGAAAAATAGAAAGCCCAGAGTGGGGAACTCTGAGCTTTCGTTAGCCATATATTAACCTATTTTATGAAAAGTATTTGTAATCAAAACGCCACTTTTTTGAATTAATTATAACAATAGTAACCGTTTAACATTTTTTAACATTTAGAATGAATTGTGGACGCGAGCTAGGAATTCTCGAAAAGAGCATGAAGAATTACGGTTCTGAGCCCGGCTCAAATAAAGCTGATCATTACAAAAAAAGCTCGAAGTGGGGAACTCCGAGCTAACCTAACCAATTATTAACCTAAATTTATGAAAAGTCTAACTTATACAACAGCCTCTTTCGCTGTTTTGAATATTAAACGTAAGCCAAGAGCTTATTATTACACAGCCTATATGGATTTATGTGAAATTTGACATTTTTTAACAATTCAATAACTAACTTTAGGAAAACGAACACATAAATAAGTATAATATGGCAGAATACGATTTAAATGAACTCCAGAAAATCTATGAAAACAAAGATGTTTTAAACTATCTGGAACAACATGGCATTCTGGAAATAAAAAAATTCAATGATGTTTACGATTATGAAAAGGAGCTTTACGAGCTCCAAGTCAAGCTCTTAAAGCTTCAATATGAAATCATTGAAAAAGGAAAACGGGTCCTTATTATTTTTGAAGGCAGGGACGCTGCAGGTAAAGGTGGTACAATAGGCCGTGTAACCCAATATCTAAATCCCAAAAAGGTACGCGTTGTTGCTTTGCCTAAGCCAACCGAAGAAGAAGCCGGACAATGGTATTTTCAACGATATATCAAACAGCTTCCCAATGCTGGGGAAATTGTAATCTTTGACCGTAGCTGGTATAACAGAGCTGTTGTTGAACCTGTATTTGGATTTTGCTCCAAAGAACAGCACGAGCTGTTTATGAATCAGGTACCTGAATTTGAGAAGCAGTTAATCGATGATGGCATCATCCTTATCAAATTATTCCTGAACATCAGCAAAGAAGAGCAAGCCCAAAGATTAAAAGAGCGAAAAGAGGATATCCTAAAACAATGGAAAATTGGCGTTCTGGACCAGCAGGCGCAGGAGAAATGGGATGTTTATACGGGCTATATTCAGGATCTATTTAAAAAGACAAGCACCAAAAAATCACCTTGGCTAGAGATTACGAAAGATAACAAGAAAAAGGCTCGCCTAGCATCCTTCAAACTGATTATCAATGCTCTGGTAGGAAAGGAACAGGAGAAAATAGATTCTTTCGTTACAAAGCACGACTAAAGACCCCTTGATTAGGTGAGGTATTAATTTAAAAAAACCAGAGGAAATGTATTTCCTCTGGTTTTTTTAAATGTCAGCGTGAATTAGGACACCAAAACCGTCGTTTCTATTTTAGGCCCTGCCGCGTGCACCGAGGGCGGCATTTCATTATTGAATTTTTCAAAATTCGAAATAAACAGTTTCGCCAAGCGTTTTGCCTGCATATCATAAGCCTCGTCATTATTCCATAAGCCTCGCGCATCTAAAATTTGTGCAGGAACATGCTCTCCACAGCTCGTAGGATATTCTAGTCCAAAAATATCGTGCCTGTTGAACTGAGATTCCAGCAATGAACCATCCATGGCTGCACGAATTAACGACCGCGTATAATTTAGCTTAATACGTCTGCCTATTCCATAAGGACCAGCAATCCAGCCTGTATTCACTAACCAAACTTTGATATTACGATTTTTCTCTAGTTTTGAACGGAGCAAAGCCGCATACCTGGCTGGATGAAGCGGCAAAAATGCCTGTCCAAAACAGGTTGAAAATGCCGCTGTAGGCTCCTTCACTCCTACCTCTGTACCAGCAACCTTTGCTGTATAACCACTGACAAAATGATATACCGCCTGATCAATGGTCAACAATGAAATGGGAGGAAGTACACCAAAGGCATCTGCCGTCAGGAAAAAAATATTTTCGGGTTCACGGCCAATACCACTCATTTCGGCATTTTCCATGAAATCTATTGGATAGGATACCCGAGTATTCTCCGTCTTGCTAATGTCGTTGTAGTCAGGTCGATCAAATTCATCCAGAACAACATTTTCAAGCAGAGACCCAAATCGAATTGCGTGGAAGATCTCAGGCTCTTTGTCTTCCGACAAACCCACACATTTGGCATAGCAGCCACCCTCGAAATTGAATATTCCCCTTTCGCTCCATCCATGCTCATCATCACCGATCAACTTTCTATTTCTATCGGCTGATAAAGTCGTTTTCCCTGTACCCGAAAGTCCAAAAAATAATGCTGTCTCCCCTTCTTTCGAAGTATTCGCCGAGCAGTGCATAGAAAGTACATTATGCTGGAATGGCAAAATAAAGTTCAATATTGAAAAAATGCTCTTTTTAATTTCTCCCGTATAACCGGTTCCTGCAATCAATACTATCTTTTTTGTAAAGTCAATCGCGACAAAATTTTCGTTGATAATGCCATATTTGTCCGGCTCTTCAATAAGCAGCGTTGGAGCAGCTAAAATCGACCAGGCTGGTTGAGCACTAGGATTCGGTTCGGGTCGCAAGAACAGGTTATTGGCAAATATACTTTGATAAGCTGTTTCCGTAACAACACGTATGGCAATTTGATAAGCTGGATCAGCCCCTGCAGCACAATCTCTTACATAGATGATTTTATCACTTAGGTGGGCCGCTACTTTCGAGAACAGCGCTTCAAAATTAGCCGGAGACATCCGTTGATTGATCTCTCCCCACCAAACGCTATCTTTTGTTAAAGAATCTTCGACCAGAAACCGATCTTTTGGCGATCTTCCAGTAAATTTTCCCGTGTCAGCAGCAAGTGCTCCCGTATCAGAAAGTCGGCCTTCGTGATTTACTAAGGCATGTTCGACCAGTTCAGAAACAGGCAATTGATAAAATACATTTTTCGTACTATCAATTTTTAAATATTTCAAATCAGGCGCGTTTCCAATGTTACCCTTTTTCATATTTTTTGTTTGTTTTAAAATGTGCCCAAATTTAAAGGCATTTTTCGCTAAAAACAAAACTTAATTATCTAAAAATCAAGCTTATTGTACAAAAAACACAAAAACAAAACACTCATTAACAAGAACTTATAGAGATAAAAAAAATTAAACTTTTTAGCATATTTTTTTAGCAGATCAATTTATCCCTGTCAAAAAATATCATATATTTTTCGTAAATTGTTCTAACCTTTACAAATATTAATAAGGTAAAAAACAAGCAATGTAACGTTCAACAACCAGCGATCGTTGAAAGCGACAACAATGTCCAAGCGGACGGACTAACATGAGCAAAATTAAAGAAGTGAAATAGCTACGATTGAAATACAAACACCGAAAAGCACAGGCGGTGGCTTACACGCCATCTGACAATTAAATATTTGCGCTTAAAATAAACTAGATATTCCATATAATAATTAAAAGACACATCATCTGCAAATGAAATTACATGCTATAGAAACGGGATTTTTTAAACTCGATGGCGGCGCAATGTTTGGCGTTGTTCCCAAGAGTATCTGGAACAAAACAAACCCTGCCGACTCAAACAATATGTGTACCTGGGGAAACCGCCTGCTCCTCATTGAGGACAGTAATCGATTAATGCTGGTTGATACAGGACTTGGAAACAAACAAAATGAAAAATTCTTCAGCTATTATTATCTTCACGGAGATGCAACGCTGGATAAATCGTTGAAAAATATTGGATTTGACAGAAGCGATATCACCGACGTCATCCTTACACACCTGCATTTCGACCATTGCGGTGGCGCTATCGTCCGCGAAGGCGAACAACTTGTTCCGGCTTTTAAAAATGCTCATTTTTGGAGCAATAGCGATCATTGGTCCTGGGCCACCGATCCTAATCCGCGCGAAAAAGCTTCTTTCTTAAAAGAGAACATTTTACCGATACAGGAGAGCGGACAGTTAAAATTTGTGGAAGATCACGAAAATCCTTTTGGAAACAATATCGCTATCCGTTATGCACACGGCCATACAGAAGCTATGATGCTGCCACAGATACAGTATAAAGACAAAACAATCCTTTATATGGCAGATCTGTTGCCTTCGGTAGGACATATTCCTATTCCTTATGTTATGAGCTATGATGTCAGGCCCCTCGTGACCATGGAGGAGCGCAACAGCTATTGGAATGAGATCGTCGATAATGAATACATCCTATTTTTCGAACACGATCCGATACATGAATGCTGTACACTTCAACGTACTGAAAAAGGTATCCGGGTAAAAGACATTTTCAAGCTAGACGAGATTTAGCTAATCCTGTCATAGAAGACCAAGCAGGATATAAAAAAGGATATACACAAAAAGGCTACTTTGAAAGTAGCCTTTTTGTGTATAATGAATATGTTTAAAATCTAAAGCCCAAAGCCCAATAATTCTCAAAAAACCATATTTGTTGGGATGCTTTATCTACCCCTCTTCTTCCTGTTGTACGAATATTGGTTAAATCAGTCCAACCCGTTTTAAAATTTCCCTGAAGGTAGAGTCCTTTATAAAAACGGTAGTGCAAACCAACTTTTGCCGAAGCACCATACCCTGCAATGTTCCAAAAGTGGTTGGCTCCTTCGCCAAAAAGATGTACGTCGGAACGAGGAATCAATAAACCTACATCCACACCGGATTCCATCGTCAACACCTGTTGACCTTTGCGGTTATTAATGATATCATCATAACGCTCTAGACCTACTGAGGCAAAGTTATAGCCATCCGTATGCTCAAATGTCAGCATAGCCGAGTCAACAGTGATCAATTCACCATTATATTGTCCAGCACGGTTTCCAGTCGGGATACCGGGATTAGAAATCTCTTCACCGATAAAACCCGAAATTTTCACCTGCTGCGGAATATCGACCACGTATTTCATATGGTCCCATCCCAATGAAATTGAATAATTATCCTTGATATAATAACCAAAGTGCAGATTAAATTGTGGAATCGTCAACCGGCTTGGATCAAAATAAGTTGAACCAAATTTAGTTGGCCTGTCACCCGCTTTTACATCATGCAGTATAAAGTCATAATTGGGACCCGTAAAATGAATATCTGATTTCGCGTAAGAAGAGAAGTTGTACCCCCAAAAGAAGAAGAATTTGCCTTTGTTACTTTCTGTTCTCAAATTTTTCGGTTTGAAAATGCTTTTTCCAATCTCAGGATTTTCTTGGGCAAATAAGGCAGAAACACTTAATACAAGTGCTCCAATCGTTAAAAATATTTTTCTCATATCGGTGCTAAAAACGTTGGGCAAAAGTACCGGCATTCTATTTTATAAGCAAATAAAATCAGTGAAAATTGGTAAAATATGACGAAGATCACAGAAATGTCATTCCATTCAGGAAACAAATCTTCATAACTTCACAGGCACGAACAGCAATTAGAGCGAACTAAAGGTTCTTTCTGTCCAATAACATCAGACACTTTCAAAAAAAAGCTGCGTTCCATTCCAGGAAAGCAGCTTTTCATTTTATTTCTAAAGAATTATTATCCTTGATTTTTGCGGATGATATTCAACGCTCCACCGGCTTTGAACCACTCGATTTGTTGCGCATTGTACGTATGATTCGCCAAAATCTCCTCCGTTGTACCATCAGCATGATGTAACACAAGCGTTAATGGTTTACCTGGAGCAAATTCTGTCAGACCAATAATATCAATGGTATCATTCTCCTGAATCTTGTTATAATCGTCTTTATTCGCAAAGGTCAATCCCAACATCCCTTGTTTTTTCAGGTTTGTTTCGTGAATACGGGCAAACGACTTAACCAAAACAGCACGGACCCCCAAATGACGAGGTTCCATTGCCGCGTGCTCACGGGAAGAACCTTCACCGTAGTTTTCATCACCGACAACGATTGAACCCACACCATGTGCTTTGTAATCCCGTTGCGTTGCAGGAACAGGACCGTACTCACCTGTCAATTGGTTTTTGACGTTATCCGTTTTTTCATTGAAGAAATTCACAGCACCGATCAACATATTGTTTGAAATATTATCCAAGTGACCGCGGTATTTCAACCAAGGACCAGCCATAGAAATATGGTCAGTAGTACATTTGCCTTTCGCTTTAATCAATAATTTCAAACCCTTCAAATCAGTACCTTCCCATGGAGCAAATGGCTCCAACAATTGAAGACGGTCCGATGTCGGTGCCACATCAACCACGACTGAACTACCGTCTGCAGCTGGTGCCTGGTATCCTGGATCATCTACCGCAAATCCCTTTGTCGGCAATTCATCACCCACAGGTGGATCCAGCTTCACTTGTTCGCCTTTATTATTGGTTAACGTATCTGTTACAGGATTAAAGCCCAAATTACCAGAAATCGCAATCGCAGCAACCAATTCTGGCGATGCAACAAATGCATATGTATTCGGGTTACCATCAGCACGTTTCGCAAAGTTACGGTTGAATGAATGGACGATCGTATTTTTTTCTTGCTTTTCAGCACCTACACGATCCCACATACCGATACAAGGGCCACATGCGTTCGTAAAAATCGTCGCATTGAGGTCTTCAAAAGTTTTCAGCAAACCATCGCGATCTGCAGTATAACGAACTTGTTCCGAGCCTGGGTTAATTCCAAATTCAGCTTTTGTGATAAGCCCTTTATCAACAGCCTGTCTTGCTATTGAGGCAGCACGGGATAAATCTTCATAAGAAGAGTTTGTGCATGAACCGATCAATCCCCATTCCACTTGCAATGGCCAGCCGTTCTTTTCAGCTTCTTCGCGCATGCGTGAAACTGGTGTATACAAATCTGGCGTAAAAGGACCGTTTAGAGAAGGTTCCAGCTCAGATAAATTGATTTCTATTAACTGATCAAAATATTGCTCAGGATTAGCATAAACTTCCGCATCGGCTGTCAAGTGTTCTTTAATCACATTTGCAGCGTCCGCCACTTCGGCACGACCGGTAGCACGCAAATAACGTTCCATCGATTCGTCGTATCCAAAAGTTGAGGTTGTCGCACCAATTTCAGCACCCATGTTACAGATAGTTCCTTTTCCTGTACAAGATAGAGACTCTGCTCCTTCGCCAAAATACTCAACGATAGCACCTGTTCCACCTTTCACAGTCAGGATACCTGCAACTTTTAAGATCACATCTTTTGCAGCAGCCCATCCGCTGAGCTTTCCTGTCAATTTTACACCGATCAGCTTAGGAAATTTAAGCTCCCAAGGCAAACCCGCCATAACATCACAAGCATCAGCACCACCCACACCAATCGCAACCATACCTAAACCACCGGCATTCACCGTATGCGAGTCTGTACCGATCATCATACCGCCTGGAAAAGCATAGTTTTCCAAAACAACTTGATGAATAATACCTGCTCCGGGTTTCCAGAAACCGATACCATACTTATTGGACACAGAACTCAAAAAGTTAAATACTTCAGAGCTTTCGTTTTTAGCCCGCGCTAAATCTTTGTCTGCTCCTTCTTTCGCCTGAATCAAGTGATCACAATGTACGGTAGAAGGAACTGCTACCTTTGGACGCCCGGCTTGCATAAATTGCAATAACGCCATCTGTGCAGTTGCATCCTGCATAGCAACGCGATCTGGAGCAAAGTCAACGTAAGAAACGCCACGTTTGTAATCTTCAGTGGCATTGCCATCCCAAAGGTGGGCATACAAAATTTTCTCAGATAAAGTCAAAGGTTTGTTAACCACTTGACGAGCAGCAGCAATGCGCTCGTCATATTGGCTATAGACCTTTTTAATCATATCTATATCAAAAGCCATATCTCTCTAATTTATGTTGTTTAATTAAGTTACTAAACCCTAATCACTAATTATTTTGTTGGAATAGGCGCAAACTTTGTTAAGTTAATGCCTTCAACAGCAGCTTTATATTCTTCAATATTAGGAATGCGACCCAAAATTGCTGAAAGAACAACCACAGGTGTTGATGCTAATAAAGATTCGCCTTTTTTACCATCCCTGTCTTCAACAACACGCCCTTGGAATAAACGGGTTGATGTAGCCATTACCGTGTCACCTTTAGCTGCTTTTTCCTGGTTACCCATACAAAGGTTACAACCTGGACGCTCCAAATACATAATATTCTCGTATTCAGTACGTGCAGTACTTTTTGGCAAAGCATCGCTAAACTCAAATCCAGAGTATTTCTGTAAGAATTCCCAATCGCCTTCCGCTTTCAACTCATCAATGATATTGTAAGTTGGAGCAGCAACGACCAAAGGAGCTTCAAATGTAACGACACCTTTTTGCTGTTCAATGTTTTTCAACATCTTCGACACGATTTTCAAATCGTCTTTGTGAACCATACAAGAACCGACGAAACCTAAGTCTACCTTTTTGTTTCCACCGTAGTAAGAAAGGTCGCGAATCGTATCGTGTGTATAACGTTTAGAAACGTCCGCATTATTCACATCTGGGTCAGCGATCATCGGTTCTTCGATGATATCCAGATCAATAACAACTTCAGCATAATATTTCGCATTCGTATCAGGAGTTAAAGCAGGCTTAGCACCAGATTTAATTTCCTCAATACGTTTGTTAGCCTTATCAATTAAGCCCTGCAAAACATTGTTTTTGTTTTCCATGCCTTTATCGATCATAATCTGGATACGGTTTTTAGCGATCTCCAATGATTCGATCAACGTATTATCCTGTGAAATACAAATAGAAGCTTTCGCCTTCATTTCTGCAGTCCAGTCAGTAAAAGTAAATGCCTGATCGGCTAAAAGCGTACCGATATGAACTTCAATAATTCGACCTTGGAAAACGTTCTCGCCAGCAAATTGCTGCAACATCTGTGCTTGTGTAGCATGAACCACGTCACGGAAATCCATGTGTTCTTTCATACTGCCTTTAAACGTAACTTTTACCGATTCAGGGATTGGCATAGAAGCTTCACCTGTCGCCAAAGCTAAAGCCACCGTACCAGAGTCTGCACCAAAAGCAACACCTTTAGACATACGGGTATGTGAATCACCTCCGATGATGATCGCCCACTCATCGATTGTAATATCATTTAACACCTTATGAATAACATCTGTCATCGAGTGATATACACCTTGAGGGTCACGTGCTGTGATCAGTCCAAAGTCATTCATAAATTTCATCAGTTTTGGAATATTTGCCTGTGCTTTTTTATCCCATACCGATGCTGTATGACAGCCTGATTGATAAGCGCCGTCTACGGTAGGTGCAATTACAGTCGCTGCCATTGCTTCTAACTCCTGCGCTGTCATCAAACCTGTTGTATCCTGAGAACCAACAATATTTACTTTAACGCGAACGTCAGAGCCGGCATGTAAAACTTTACCCGGAGTTACACCAACCGCATTTTTATTAAAGATTTTCTCTACAGCAGTTAAACCTTGTCCTTCAATTGTAATTTCTTTTGATGGAGCAAATACCGTAGGCGCTTGAATTCCCAAAGTAGCAGCGGCAAAAGTTTGGATCTTTTTACCGAATACGATCGCATAAGAACCGCCAGCTTTGATAAATTCCATTTTTTGTGGAGTCAAAGCTTTGGAGATATCGATTAGCTCCTGCTCGCCATTATATAATTTTTTAGTCTTGGTATTAATCGTCAAGACGGTACCTGTAGCGACAGAATAAGCTTCTTCAAGAATTGGCTCGTTTTTCTCATTACGGATTACGTTACCATTTTCATCCACTTTCTTCACCCAGTTTTTAAGGTCTATACCGATACCTCCGGTCACATCCACTGTTGTCAAGAAAATTGGTGAGATACCATTCGTACCAGCAACAATTGGTGCAATGTTGACAAAAGGAACATAAGGACTAGCTTGTTTACCGGTCCATAGGGCAACGTTGTTTACACCCGACATACGAGATGATCCTACACCCATTGTTCCTTTTTCAGCAATTAACATGACGCTTTTACCAGGGTGTTGCGCCTGTAACTCAACGATCTGTTGCTGTGCTTCAGGTGTGATCATACATTTTCCATGTAATTCACGATCTGAACGTGAGTGCGCTTGATTACCCGGAGACAATAAATCTGTCGAGATATCACCCTCACCAGCGATAAAAGTAACAACTTGAATTTCCTCAGCAACCTCAGGCAGTTTCGTAAAAAACTCCGCCTTTGCGTAGCTTTCTAAAATATCTTTTGCAACTTCATTGCCTTGCTCAAAAGCTTCTTTCAAACGAGCTGTATCCGCGTCATATAGGAAAACCTGTGTTTTAAGAACCTCAGCAGCCTGTTTTGCAATAGCCAGATCTGTCCCTAAAGCCAGATCCAATAAAACCTTAATTGAAGGACCACCCTTCATATGTGACAACAGTTCAAAAGCGAAATCAGGTGTGATTTCAGCAACAACTGATTCACCCAAAACAATTTCCTTCAGGAATTGTGCTTTAACACCCGCGGCAGGCGTAGTACCCGGCAACGTGTTATAAATAAACAATCTTAAAGATTCAGCTCTATTTTCATTGTTTAAATCTTTAATCTGAGCAATTACTTCACTTAGTAATTCTGCTCCGTCAATAGGCTTAGGATGTAATCCTTGGCCTTCTCGTTCTACAACCTCTTGTACGTAATCGTTGTAAATACTCATAGATATCTATCTTTCTATTTTATGGGCAGCATAAAACACATTATCTTTCTACACCACCATGTCTGTAATATAATTAAGCTAATACGCCATCTATCGGGTCCCCCTAACAAATCACAAATTAACCCTTCCACTTCATGTTTTGAAGTTGATTCATTTGTCGTAAATCAACTTGTATGACTAATTACAAAAATAGTGAAAATCCAACTTTAAACGCATGCATTCCATTTATTTAAATCAATTTGGAATTGTTCTAAACAGAACTTATGCAATCCTGCCATCTTTTTTTGAAATCCGCTATTTTGCATTTATTTATCTCAAAAAAAAAGGTGATTTATATTATTAAATCACCTCTTCTTTCTATATACTTTCGACAGTTATATCAATGTCTTTTAATGCTTTCACAGTTTCCAAAGGATCTGTTGCGTTGAAGACAAATGAACCTGCCACCAACACATCCGCTCCCGCTTTCAATAACTGTGCTGCATTTGCAGTCGTTACTCCCCCATCGATTTCAATCAGCAGACCATCATTCACTCCCTGTGCCATCGCCCTTAGTTCCTGCACCTTGGCATAGGTATTTGGTATAAATTTCTGACCACCGAATCCTGGATTAACAGACATGATACAAACCAAGTCTAAATCAGCGAGAACATCTTTTAAAAGTGCCACTGGCGTATGTGGATTCAATGCAACGCCAGCTTTACAACCCAATTCCTTGATAGCAGCCAGTGTACGATGTAAATGTGTACAAGCCTCATAATGCACGGTAATGATTTCTGCACCCGAGTCTTTACATACCTGCAAATAACGGTCTGGATCAACAATCATCAAATGTACATCCAAAGGTTTAGTAGCATGTTTTGCAATAGCCTGCATAACTGGAAATCCAAAAGAGATATTTGGTACGAAAACGCCGTCCATAATATCAATATGAAACCAATCTGCCTCACTGTTGTTTACCATGATGATATCATCGTATAATTTTGCAAAGTCTGCAGCAAGAACGGATGGTGCAATTAGATGTGATTTTGTTGACATGTTGTATTTTTTTTGCAAAGATAACAAGTATTTTTTGTTCATCACAGCATTTACCCGATTTAATACCTACAAACGACAATTGACAGAAGCTGCAAAAAATAAATTATAACTACATTTGTATATTAACATTATATCAAAAATATAGCTCGCAGTGGGAAGACTAAAAATAAAATACAAAAGAGAATTAAATACAACGGAAAACCTCGTCCGAAAAATTGGATTAATACTTATCACCATTATTCTGATCTGTATATTCCTTCCCAAACAGCCTCGTTTTCGCTATGAATTCCAAAAAGGAAAAGTATGGAATCATGAAAACCTGATATCCCCTTATAATTTTGCCATATTAAAAACACAGGAGGAATTGAATGCGGACAAGAAAAGTATCCTAAACACAATTCAACCGATTTATAATGCCAATACGACAACGAGCAAAGAGCAAATTGATCAGTTCAATACGGATCTGGCCGAAAAATGGCAAAGCAGCAAGCTGGATACCACACATGAGAATATTGCGGATTATAGAAATGCCGGTAACGCCATCTTAAACCATCTCTATGGCAAAGGAATTCTATCATTGAACAATCGCTTTCAAAACCGCAGCAATGACAAGTCTCCAGCTTCCAAGCATTACAACTTCACATTGATCCAGGACAAAGTTGCCAGCCAAAAAAACACTGCCGACTGTTACACCATCGAAAGTTCCTACGGGTATATGGATGAGATCATGCCCAAATTGACCAAAATAAAACAAAAGAGCTGGCTGGAGGAAACGTTAAAAAATTACATTACCATCAACTACATCTATAACGATCAACAAACAGAAGCTTTAGAACAAAACGCCATTGCAAACATATCGGCTACGCGCGGTGTGGTCCAAAAAGGAGAACTGATCGCTGAAAAAGAGAAAATCATATCCAATGAAACTTATCAGAAACTCGAGTCGCTTCGTAAAGTATATGAAGATGAAGGCAAGATCAGCGGAAATCAAAACTATGTCACCCTGGGGCAATTTCTGATTATCTCGCTCGCTCTTTCTATATTGATGGTATTCCTTTTTCTTTTCCGTAAGGATATTTACTTTAATAATAGGTTACTGGTCATTATCATGATTGTGATCATTGGTATGCTTGCTGTCCTGTCCTGGGCCATCAAAATCAAGATCCCTAATCTCTATTATATCCCATTTTGTGCAGTCCCCATCATAATCCGCATTCTTTTTGATACGCGTGTGGCACTCAATATCCATCTGTTGATGGTGCTGCTTGCGGGTCTCTTTGTACCGAATAGTTTTGAGTTTGTCTTCTTGCAGTTTATGGCTGGAATTGTTGCCATCTATAGCATTAAAACATTGGTCAAACGGGAACAGCTGTTCATTTCGTCTGCTATTATCCTCGGTACCTATTGGATTGCTTACATAGGCTTGGTGGTCACGAGAAACGGTTCCATAGACACCATTTACTGGTCTGACCTTCTTCCCTTTTTCGTTAGCGTCATGATTACCTTATTGGCTTATCCGATGATCTATGCATTCGAAAAGTTATTTGGTATTGTATCTGATCTAACGCTCATGGAACTTACCAATAGTAACTCCAAATTATTGCGGGAGCTCTCTTTTAAAGCTCCGGGAACATTTCAGCACTCTTTACAGGTGGCTAATCTAGCGGAAGCCGCTATTTACAAAATCGGTGGGAATCCGTTGCTGGTCCGTGCCGGAGCCCTATATCACGATATCGGAAAGCTGACAAACCCGCAGTTTTTCATCGAGAACCAGCGGACAGAAAAGAATCCGCATGACGAGCTTTCACCGGAACAAAGTGCACAGATTATTATATCACATGTCATCAAAGGGGTCGATATTGCCAAAAAACATCAGTTGCCCGATGTTATCCTTGATTTTATCCGCACGCACCACGGGACGACCCGTGTTGACTATTTTTATAACGTTTTTGTCAAGAACAATCCCGACAAACTGGTTGACGAGTCTTTATTTACCTACCCCGGCCCTATTCCTTTTTCCAAGGAAACAGCGGTACTCATGATGGCCGACTCAGTTGAAGCTGCATCACGTGCACTGAAGGAACCGTCTGAGGAGTCTATCAATAATCTTGTCGACAAGATTATTGAGCACAAATTGATGCGCGGCCAGTTCAACAATAGCAATATTACACTCAAGGATATCACCGAATCTGCGGTTATTTTTAAGGCTATGCTCAAAAGTATCTACCATGTACGGGTAGATTATGATTTGAGCAAAAAAACAATGTAATTTTAATTGCCAAACAACAAATTGAATTTCAAACGCTTATTGCAACGTTACATTTTTTTTGCATTTTTTTTATTATTTAGACTTTGCAGAATCAAATAATTGCCTTATGTTTGCAATGTCAAAACGAGGAAGGGTGCCTGAGTGGCCGAAAGGAACAGTTTGCTAAACTGTCGTACTGGAAACGGTACCGCGGGTTCGAATCCCGCCTCTTCCGCTAAGACAAAAACGCTTTCTGAGAAATCAGAAAGCGTTTTTTTTGTTTTAGGTAATAAACAGCACCATATAAAAGATTCAATAAACACCCGTGAATCGTCAGGGTAGCAAATAGGAAAATTCATTTAGCCCCTTACATTGGGTGATTGAATCGAAACACCGCTTTCATCCATTACAATCCAATCCGGTTAAAGACTCCCTACTTGGCCTCAATTTGAACTTCTCCTGAAATAAGTCCCTTACTGTTCGCTCTAACGACAATTGACCCTTTATTTTCACTTTTGACAATCGCCAGTGCTTTGCCATGAAATGCTTGGCGTGACGTTGATTGGAAACTGGTTAAATCGGTTGAATTGCCATTGTCTGTCGCCACAATTTTAGCACCATTTCCCTCCACCTCAAATTCGATTCTATCAGCCGCATTGGGGACGATCGTACCAAACTCGTCTACCACATAAGCATGTACAAAGCAAAGGTCTTTGTTTGCCGTATTGAAAGTGGCATTTTCCGATGATAATTGTATGCGGTATGCTTTCGATGCCGTATGGATTGTTTTACTTAGCATCTTCTTTGTTCCCTGATACGAAATTACCTCAATCTTCCCGGGTTCAAATTCCACACCTTTAAATACAAGGTCGTAGCGGTCTGGGTCTTTGGACTGTTCCCCGATCTTTCTGCCGTTTAGATAAAGCTCCACCCGGTCGGCCTGATTAAAATACACCACGATGTCTACCTGCTCACCTTTTTTCCAGTTCCAATGTGGCAATACATGTAAGACCGGTTTTTCTGTCCATACACTCTGATACAGATAGTAGATATCCTTCGGAAATCCAGCTAGATCCACAATACCAAAGTACGAACTTCGCGCCGGCCAAGTGTATGGCGTGGGCTCGCCGAGATAATCAAAACCCGTCCACACATACATGCCTGCAATATGGCTGTATCTTTCCATTAACCGCAAGCTCGTCTGATGGTTTGATCCCCAAGGCGTGAATACATTGTCGTAAGCCGATATGCCCCTGTCCTTATTGCCCCCATCAAAAGGGATATCCCATCTCTCGGGCCACATACGAATAGAGTCGTACGGAACCAAATCATATTTTCCACGGCTTTCCAACGCCGAGGTGCTTTCCGTTACGATAAACTTTTTCCCGGGATGATCCTGTGGGAAGCTTGCCCATTTCTTATGGTTGTAATTGTAGCCAACTAAATCTACCGCCGCACTCATCAGTACGGGATTGGCTTTGGAGAGCTCATTATTGGCAATAGTGGTTGGACGTGTACCATCCAGGCTATCGACAATCGCCGCCAGTGATATCGGAATAGCTGTGCCGTCAGCTTTGGAATGCCACTGCTCCTGTGCTTCATTGCCCAGGCACCAGATAAACAGCGACGGATGATTCCGGTCACGTTTGACATGATCCACGAAGTCCCGCTTGTACCATTGGTCCCAGTATAAATGATAGTCATAGGGGTTTTTATGACCTTTCCAGACATCAAATGTTTCACTCATCACAACAAAGCCTAAACTATCGCAAAGGTCCAAAAATGCTGGGGCCGCAGGATTGTGCGATGTGCGTATCCCGTTCACTCCCATTACTTTCATTATGCGGAGCTGACGTAATGCTGCAGACCGATTGAATGCCATGCCTAGTGCGCCAAGATCACTATGTAAACAGACCCCCCGGATTTTAAGCTGTCGCCCATTGAGTATAAAACCCTCGTGATCATCGAATCTGAAATTGCGTAAGCCAAATTTGGTACGCTGTTCATCCACCACCTGACCATCCACAATGAGCTGCATTTTTGCTGTATATTGATACGGGGTTTCAATATCCCATAAGACAGGATTTTCGAGGACTATCTGCTCACCGATGGGATGTAGACCTGCTTTGACAGCATTCAAAGTGGTACGTTTACTTGCGACAATAACACCTTTAGCTGAAAGGACTTCTGTCAACAGCGTTATCTTTTTTGATTCTTTACGGCTATGCTCAATGTCCACCGAGAGATCCACGACAGCACGTTTCTCATTAAGCTGGACAGCTCTAATAAAAGTACTGTTGGTGCTTATGCTGATTGGATTTCGGCTGATTAATTTAACATCCCGATAAATCCCCGAACCAGAATAGAAACGCGAGTTGGGCTGATTCTTATTATTTACTTTGACGGAGAGCAGGTTGTCCCGACCATCCCAGTATAGCTCATGAGACAGTTCATATTCGAATCCGATATAACCATTGGGTCTTTTCCCCAAGAAATGCCCATTGATCCAGACTTCGCTGTTTTCGTATACACCTTCAAATGCGACAAATATCCGTTGGTTTCGCTCAGTCTTAGCCAACTTAAAAGATTTTTGATACCAGCCTACGCCACCATCGAGATAAGCAGCCCCGCTACCTGCGGGGCTGTTTTCTCTAAATGGCATTTCGATGCTCCAGTCGTGCGGTAGATCGAGCTTTCGCCAGCCTTCTCCTTTTCGCCCATCGCTATATTGCCGGTTGCTGTCCAGTTTAAACCACCAGTCTCTATTAAAATCAATCACCTTTCTGGACTGTCCACTTACGGAGCCCGTGAGTGTCAATAATAGTAACAGTATACCTATTCGGCTATACCCTATATCAAATAATTGCTTCAACATACATTTATTTGGTCTTTTGAGTATCAGACGTATCTTGGGTCAAACTCTCTTTGTAGGCCTTACTGATAAAATTAAAGGTCAACATGGCCGCTCCATCATTCGAAAGCACGGGATCTCGCAATACGGCTAATTGCATGGTATTCTCGGTCAACGACATAATACGGACATCGCCCCAGTCGACGACGATCCCATCTTGCGGTTTTCCATGTAAAGGCGAAGCCCCCGTCATACGGATGGTTTTCTTTTGCGTATCAATATTAAAAGTCCCCTTCTGAACTTTGCCCAGCATAGCATGGTTAACATTGATGTTTGCGCCACCTTTCAGGTCAAAAGTCATACTCCCATAGTTACCTGCCGGCATCAGCCAGCTATTGCCTTTCCAATCGGGTTCCCAGCTCCAGCTATCGCTGTTTAGGGGCGCAGCTGTTTTGTTGACGCTTCCCCACCAGTCACCGGTGCCGTAAAAATATAACGGACCTTTAAAGTAACGGGAGATACCGTCAGCATCTAGATCGAGGTACCAGGTTTTCTCTTCCCCGGCCCCGCCAGTCAATAAGGTCCAGGTTTCGTCACTGATAAATTCGGCATACATCTGATCGATTTTAAATGTCACGGGCTCGCCGTAGATAATGCCGCCACGGGTCTCGACACCGAACTTGACCGTGTACTCACCAGGGAAAGGCATCTTCAAAGTCACCTTTTTTTCCTGGCTCCGTCCCTGTGGATGCTCCCATAATGCGGTGTATCTGGAATCCATCAAGCTCGTTAAATACACAATATTGGGATTATTGGCGTCATGTTCAATGGTAAAGGCTTTTCCCTTCTCCAACTGTGCCGATGTGACATCGATGTCCCCCAGTGTATAATTCTCTGGAGAACAGGCTCCAAAGAGTACCATCGCTGCAAAGAAGCAGATGATATATGTGAATATCTTTTTCATTTTTGTCTAGTTATAATTCAACGGATAGCAAGTTCTACTTATGCTTTTGTCTAGTTCCAGCCGGCATTTTGTTTCAATACACCATTAGATAAAGTAATCTGTTTGTTTGGAATCTGCATAAATCCTTTCGTCGTCAAAAAACGCTCCTTAGTCACGATAACCTTCTCCGGCACCGAACCGCTAAGCACATCTTCTGTTGTTTCAAGTGTAGCAGCCGCATTATTTAGCCCCTGCCGCAATACATCCCAATAGCGGATACCTTCAAACGCAAATTCAAATTTTCTTTCCTTCAGAATATTATTTTTTGAAACTGCTAACGATACAAAATTGGCCTTATACGCTCTTTTCCGTACTTCGTCAAAGTATTTCTGTGCATTTGCGGAACCGAGCTCTGCCGCCATCAGCAAGACATCAGCGTAACGGATAACAAAGTAATCCTGGTCTTGAGACAGTTGCATATCCTTATCTCCACCTGTATTCGTGGTACCATCCGGCAACGCTGTAGGGGCGTATTTTTTTATGGTGTAACCTGTATACTCACGCTGATCTTTCAGGTCAAATCCCGTGATCTTCTCGCCATCGATATCAATAATTGAGGCAACCTTGCGTGTATCCGTGTTATCAAACTCATTGAAGAATTTTTTGCTTACCGTACATGCACCCCATCCCTGACCATACGGAGACCAATTTTTACCGCGTAAGCCCAGGAAGACCACCCAGCGGTTGCCATCGACATATCCACTATAATTCGATGTATTATTGAATTTCTGTGCAAATACCACCTCAACATTTCCCTTACCGGCATATTTGGAGATGTCTAGCGTATTATTGCTTGCATTCGGAATATAACTCGCTGCCGGCCACAGATTTTTGAAATCGGCCACCAGTGCATACTGACCACTGCTAATAACCTCTTCCAGTCCAGCCAGGGCTTCGGCTTTGGAGATACCGATATCTTCCTTTCCATAATAGCCCGAATAAAATAGATAAACACGGGCTAATAGCGCTTTAGCTGCAAACGCAGTTGCCCGGCCATCATTGGTTGCGGCAGCCGACTTGGGGTAAGCTGTTTCAGGAATATTGGTGGCCGCAAATTTAAGGTCAGAAACAATCAGCTGATAAATAGCTTTCGGATCCGACTGCGGGATATTCTCATTGGTTGGGCTGGTGAGCAAAGGTATGTTTTCGAATAGGCGGACGAGATCAAAATACATGGTGGCCCGCAGGAATTTCGTTTCCCCTTCAATGCGTGCCCGTGCAGTTGTATTGCCCGAAAAATCAGTGCCGTCCAATTTTCCCAATAGCGTATTGCACCTAAAAATTCCAGCATAGTAATCCGACCAGGTGCCGTCAAAGATATTGTTGTCCGATTGAGATTGTGCAATATCAAAACGGTCGATTGCCTGAAAGCCGCGGCCATCGGTAGTACCCGTTCCACCAAAACAATTGTCGCTTGCTACTTCTGCAGTGATATAGAATGCCTGGCTGCCATTGGAAGTAGTCCGTTGATAACCATCGTAACAACCGACCAAAGCCATGTCAGCATCGGCTACCGTTTTATAAAAATTGCTCTCCAAAACGCTTGTCATCGGTTCGACATCCAAAAAACTAGATGAACATGACCCTAAGATTAAGGATCCAAATAACATAGAATGATAGATATAGCTCGTTTTTTTCATGATTTCTTGTGTTTAGAATTTAACATTTAGCCCAAATAATACGGTCCTTGGTCTTGGATAGTAACCGAGGTCGATACCCGACACCCAACCATCGGTTCCATAACCGATCTCAGGATCCATCCCATCATATTTAGTGAAGGTGAACAGATTTTGCCCTTGTACATAGAAACGGATCTGATTGGCGTACTTCCATTTGATCAGCTTCGATAGATCATAACCAAGGGTCACATTGCTGATCCGAAGAAAGTCTCCATCCTGAATATAAAGGTCTGAAAACTGCCAGTTGACATTAGTTTCCGTCACGCGAGGGATCGTACTGGAAGTACCCTCTCCCGTCCATCGGTCTAATATTCTTGTGGTATAGTTTGCCTGTTTATTGGCATGATTGCGGTAAGACTGTACAATTTTGTTACCGAGGGAACCGTAGGCATTCACCGAAAAATCAAATCCTTTATAATCCAGTCCAATATTAAATCCATAAGTAAAATTAGGCATGCCCACACCCAGATTTGTTTTATCCGAGGCATTGATAATACCATCATTATTTTGGTCTACATATTTCACATCGCCTGGTTTTACGTCCGCCTGAAGGATACCTTTCCCGGCTGTTTTCCAAGTATCGATCTCGGCTTGGTTCTGGAAGAGACCGTCCGTTTTATACCCCCAGAAGTAGCCAATGGGCAGACCGTTTGCTGCACGGTAAAATTCTTCCGAATTGTCATATAACATAGCTGTCTGTCCGTGGATAATACCATCTTCGGTAGGTATCTGGCCAACCTTATTTTTGTTATAGGCACCATTTACCCCAAGACGATATTTGACTTCATTGATCTTGTCCGCCCAATTTAGTCCCAGTTCCACCCCCGTATTCTTCACATCACCGCCGTTGATAAAAGGTGGCAACGTTCCGGTTGTCGCCAAAACAGGCGCTGTAACCAGCCAGTTCTTCGTCTTTTTGACATAAAAATCGGCAACGACATCCAAACGGCTGTTTGCAAATTTGGCGTCAAATCCAATATTGGTCTGTTCGGAAGTTTCCCAGGTCAGATTCGGATTGGATAAGCGGCTCGGATAAGCCCCAGCGATATTATTGTTGCTCGTTCCAAAGACATAATGTGCTCCGGGATTGGACGATGTAATCCCTGTTGAGGTACTGATGGGTGCCGCATATTGAAAATCAGCGATATCCTGGTTGCCCACTTGTCCCCATGAAGCACGGAGTTTAAAGAAGTTTACTGCCGATAAATGCTCTTTAAAAAACTCTTCCGAAGAAATTACCCAGCCCGCCGATACGGAAGGGAAATATCCCCAGCGGTTACTGCGTGAAAATTTAGAAGATCCATCTGCACGCAATGTAGCATTCAAGAGGTACTTTTCCTTATAATTGTAGCCCAGCCGCCCAAAGTACGAGACCCTACGGGTGATGTTCTCTGGTTTTCCAGACACCGTCCGCGTTTCGACGACGTTACCTTTTTCATCCAGATGTGCCTGGCCTGTGGTATTGTCCAGATAAGCATGTGCAAAATCGTTGAACTGGGAAAGCAGATTCCAGTTGGACCCCGAAAGGTAAGTTCCTTGGTAACGTAGCGATTCCATACCGATCATGGCCGTAAAGCGATGATCCGTGTGAATATCAAAATCATAGGAAGCGGTATTTGTCCAAGTCAACGTATGACCTTTGCTCATGTTCTGTGAGGTCGTTGTATGATCTTGGTTGTAGGTGTAGATGGAGAATCGGTATAAAGGTGTAAAACTTCTGTATTCCGAAGCATAATAGTTGAACCCAAGTAGTGAGCGGACCTTTAAGCCTTTAATCGGTTCGATCTCCGCAAATACATCAGCCAGTAATTTTTGACCATCATTGGCGTTATTCGAATTAGTCATCATCACTCCATATGGGTTGCTGTCCCCATTGTACCAGGGTGAGTTCGATGTGTCATTGAAAGGACTTCCGTATAAGCCATTGTCCGAATACACCGGTGACAAGGGCGAAGTAGCAAAAGCACCACGCAACGTATTGCTGTACTGATTGCCGACACTGATGCCTCGATTTTTAATGTAGTTAAAGTTGAGATGCTGCCCTATTTTCACAAAATTATCGAAAAGCTTATGTTCCGAGTTCGTTCGGAAACCATAACGCTGGTAATTGGAAACGTCTTTGCCGCCTACAATTCCTTCCTGACCAATATAGTTCATCGATAAGGCGTAGGTGGATTTTTCATTACCACCGGTCAGGGCAACATTGTAATTGTCCATTTTTGCATTATCCTTGAACATGTAATCCATCCAATTGGTATTGGCCAAACCGTCCATGCTGTTAAAATCGATAATCGCCGCCCCCGAATTCAGTGACTGTTCATTCATGATCAGCTTATACTGATCGGCATCCAACAATTTCGCTTTACGCGAAACATTCTGAATGCCCGTATAGCCATCAAACGACAGTACATTTTTGCCCGCAGCACCCATTTTGGTGGTGACCAGGATCACCCCATTTGCAGCCTGTGAACCGTAGATGGCGGCCGAAGCAGCGTCTTTAAGTACGTCGATAGATTGAATATCGGCCGCATTCAGGACCGAAATATCCCCTCCAGGGACGCCATCAATGACGTACAAAGGACCAGAGTTTCCGATGGTTCCCAATCCACGGACGACAACTTTCATATCTGCTCCCGGCTGACCCGAAGTTGATGTAATGGATACCCCAGGCGCTTGTCCCTGGAGCGATTGTAGTGGGTTCAACTGATTGCGTTTCTGCAGTTCTTCACCCTCTACCTTTAAATTGGCTCCTGTATTCAATTTTTTCTTTTGTACACCGTAGCCAATGACCACCACTTCCTCAAGATCGGAAGCTTGTGGCTGCAGGCGGATTACCATATTGGGGCCGGTAATTTTAACCTCCTCCGTTTTGTACCCCACGTAAGTAATGGTCAATACAGTCCCTGTGCTGGCCTTTAGTGAAAACTTGCCCGAATCATCACTGCTTGTTGAAATCTTCTGATTCTTTACGCTAATACTCGCTCCCACGATTGGCAAGCCTGAATCAGCCGAAACAACCGATCCTGTGATGGATTGTGCCCAGACCAAAGAGGTCACGCTGGTCATGACCACGACGGCCACGCCCCTGCTCAACAATTGTTTGCTTATCATATGTCTTGATTTATAAATTGGTTTTTTCTTATTTTAATTTGATCTGTAAGGCTTTTCCTGTATAGGTTACTGCTGTTGATTTCCTTGCTGAAACATCCAGTCCGACCACGTTTCTGTCACTGACAAAAATGATATTGAACTTTCTTTTGGTCAGCATGCCTTCAAAATCTCCCCGACGATCAGCCAAAGACAGCACGTGCGTCGAATTGTCATAACTGAAATCAATGCGGCTGTATTTCCCTTTTTCATAATTATAGTTGCTTCCTTCGTCTTCATAGAGTGAAAATTGACCGTTCGCTCCTGCATAGACGTAAAGATCCAGCACATCAGGTTTTTTCTCCGTCGTATATTGCAGGACAGGTCCAATAGGTAATATAGCTCCGGCCCGGACATAGACAGGAATACGTTCATAGGGTGCCGCAACAAGCAGATCCTGCCCCCCTGCTATCATCTTGCCGCTGTATAGATCATACCAGCTGGCTCCTTTCGGGAAGTGTATCTTGCGTGAGGTTGCTCCTTTTTCTGTGACTGGATTGATCAGTAAAGATGGTCCCCAAAGATATTGGTCATTGCTGTCGAATCCGTCTTTGTCTTGTGGGAAATCCATGGCTAGTCCACGTATCATCGAATAGTCTTCGAAAAAAGTCTTTGCCGCCAGACTGTAATTGTAGGCGAGTAATTTATACCTTAGGTTGATCGAATACGTCATGCTTTTATAGGCTGGATGATCCGCAGGAGCAATATTGTATGGCTCGCGATACGGAAATTGTCCATGCGCCCTGAACAAGGGCAAGAATGCACCATATTGATACCAGCGGCTGTTGAGCTCCCGCCACTCCTCCAAATCCGTCATATTCGGTTTGTGAAACCTATTTTCCACCAAAAAGCCACCGGCATCCATTGTCCAATAAGGTGTACCGGACATCGAGAAATTGATCCCCCCGGCAATCTGATCTTTCATATCATGCCATCTTGAAGCAATATCGCCACTCCAGGCCGCTGCAGCATAACGTTGTTGCCCTGCAAAAAAAGATCGTGTCAAAATAAATACGCGTTTATTAGGATCTGTTTCACGCTGGCCCTCATAGATACCTTTTGCATTTTGTAAAGGGAACGCATTATAATAGCGGACAGATGATCCAATACTCGGCTGAAAAACCGATTTGCGTTCATCCAAATCAATATTGGAGTGAATATCAGGCTCACTGGCATCCATCCACCAGGCATCGATCCCGATTTTGAAAAGATTGTTGTCCAACAATTTCCAAAATCCATCGCGTGCTGCTTTGTTGAAAGGATCATAAAAGGTGGAGGTATAACCTTTTCCGATCCAATCTTTTCTGCCATCATAGATATTGCGTGGATAGATCCATTTATTGGCCTTAAATTCTTGGTATACGGAAGACTCTTCATTGATTTTTGGCCAGGCCGAAATCATGATCTTAAAGTGTTGATCATGCAGTTTCTTAATCATGGCCTGAGGATCTGGAAAACGCGTTACATCAAATTTCTGACTCCCCCAGTCGTTTTCAGACCAGTAAGACCAATCTTGCACAATATTGTCGATCGGAATCTTTCGTTTGCGAAATTCAGCTGCGACCTCTTCGATTTCTGCTTGCGTCTTGTAGCGTTCTCTGCTCTGCCAAAATCCAAAGCTCCAAATCGGCATAATCGGTGCCTTGCCCGACAAGTGGCGATAGCCAGCAATAACCTCATCCATTGATTCACCCTGAACAAAGTAATAGTCAATGGCATCTCCGGCTTCCGAATTAAAGGAAAATAAGTTTTTACGCGCTTCCGGGATGGGGCGTTGCCAGTTTAAGGTAAAATAAGATTCACCCCCATCTGGTATCCATTCCATCCGGATCTGGCAAGTTTTATCTTTCTGCATGTCCCTTTCTATTTCAAAGGTGCCTGCATTCCAGGATTGCCGCCAGCGGTCGGCGACCTGCTCGCCATCAATCCAGACTTTTATATAACCCGAATATTTAAAATGCAGCACATGTTTGCCTGTGTAGGACGAAGAGAAACTTCCCTCATAGATGACCTTACTGTCGGCCAGATTTACTCCCTTTGGAAACTTGTGCTGATCCGTTAGATAGCCATAATCGATGATCGATTCCGGCCGGGATAAATAGACCTCGTTGGCCTTGTTTCGATTTACGTAGGTTGCAGTGAGCCAACCTGGTTCACCTTCTTTTGACAGTAGTTTAAAAGCATTTAAGGGCAATAATGGCCTCACGTCCCCCGCTTTTGTAATGGAGTAATTGTGCCATAAGATACCATAGTTATTGGTGGACAGTAAAAAGGGAATTCCGATTTCTGTATTGTACTGCAGCAGCGAAACCTGTTTTCCGCGATTATAGTTCATCACCCCATTCTGATGCTGACCAAGTCCATAGATTCCTTCCTCAGCACTGACAATAAAGTCCTGGTTAATGTGATAAAATGCATCTCCCTGATAACTATTGGCTAAGAAAGAACTTGAATTCCGCTTTGCTTCTTTAAAGATGGATTGTCCCTTTAGATCAAAAAACGCTACTTTGCCACTCACCAAAGAAACGATTGCCTGCAGATTGGCTGTTTTTAAATTTACGGTGGAGTCGGTCGAGCTTACCGCTAAAGATTTAACTTCTCTACGCAGTGAATCGACGATGACTAAACTCGTTTGGGTCGGTAAGGCGACACCTGCTGGAACAGCCGTGACACGCACGATCTTATCGGTCACGACGTCCAAATAGACATCCTGATCAATGGAGGTTTCCGAATTTTTGAAGCTAACCTTAATACCGTTCGGTGTTTTTTCATAATGAGCTTTATTTGTCTGGCTGAATCCCTGCTGCACGATCGCGAAGAGCAGCAAACCACTTAAAGCATACGTTAAGTTGCGCATTTAAATAAGATTTATTGGTTATTATATTCCCTTGGTTATTACACGTCCTTTCCTACTGAAAGAACTGATCAAATATAGAATGCAACCGATTGTATAAGGGGTATGTTTTGTTAACTTTTAGGGGTTACTTTGTTAACATGTAAGGAAGATATTTGCAGGCACCATCCACTTTAAACCTATGAATTACAGGTTTTTTCGGTAAAAAGACGGTAGGTTTCCAAATGCAGATTTAAAATATTTGCTGAACTGTTTCGGATTTCCAAATCCCACTTCATAAGCTATTTCAGCCATCGATAATTTCGAATTCTGAACTAAATGCATGGCACGTTTGAGCCGGATATGCCGGATGTATTCCATCGGCGAATACCCCGTTATAGCAAGCACCTTTTTATAAAGGCCTACGCGGGTGATGTTCATTCTTTTGGCAAGCAGTTCGACAGAAAGCGAAGGGTCACTGAGATCCTGTTCAATTTCCTTTACCAGAGCACGGATAAACTGTTCGTCAGCAGATGCGATATCGGGCTGTTCCAGATTGACATTAATCTGTTTTTTATACCGTTTTACCATTGTCTGCTGCTGATTGAGTATCTGCGCTAATTTTGAACGCAGCAGGTTGATATTAAAAGGCTTGTTAATGTAATCTGTAGCACCGGCCTGCAAGGCTTCCAGTTCAATTTTCTGATTGACTACCGCCGTTACAATCAGCACAGGGATATGGACCAGCTTAGCCTGGGCTTTTATATAGCGGCAAAAATCCAGTCCGCTCTCTCCTGGCAGGCTAAGATCGGTGATGACAAGATCAACTTGTTGCTTGCTTAAAATCAATTTCGCCTCATTGACACCTTTTGCAGAGTGGATTATGTAGGTTGACCTTAGGGTCCGCTCCAGGTAATGAAGGAAGTCAATATCATCTTCGACCAATAAAATAGCAGGTTTATCCTGCTTGTTGCTTTCGACGGGGTCATTGCTCGTTGCGACCTTATTTAAAGGTAGTTGAACATAAAATGTCGTCCATTGCGCATTGCTGCTCAGCCTGATATTTCCACCCAAGAATTCTACATAGTCTTTTACAATAGAAAGCCCGATACCCGTACCCTGATTTAGTTTTCCATTTGGTACAGCCAGTTGCATGTAACGTTCAAAAACGCGGGATTGTAAGTTTTCGGGAATCGCTGTACCCTGATTTTGAACTTCAATAAGCAGTACCTTTCCCGCTTCTTGTTCAGTTACTTCGGCATTGAATGCCACAATACCGGATACTGGGCTAAACTTGATCGCATTTGACATCAAATTGAAAATAATGCTTTCCAATTTGTTTTTGTCAAACCAGGACGGGTATGTGTCTTGGGCAATATTGACCTGTAGGGAGATTTGATTGCTTTGGGCCATTCCGGCAAAGGCATCGAGTTGTTCGCGGATAAATCCCATAAGATCCCCATACTCCTCGTTCAGTTCCAGTTCACTTTTCTCCAATTTTCTAAAGTCCAGCAGCTGATTGACCAATTTAAGCAGGCGGTCGGCATTCTTCTTGATTAAGTTTAGGTCAGCTTTTTTTTCTGGATGCTGTTCTTCATCCAACAACTGCTGTGTTGGGGTTAGGATCAAGCTGATCGGAGTCCTGAACTCATGACTTATATTAGTAAAGAAACGTGTTTTTAAAGCATCCAGCTCCTTTGCCTGTGTTGCCTGTTCCTGGGCGAGGTAAAGTTGATTGCGTGTCTTGACACGTAGTTTTGTCAAATAAAAATAGGTCCACAGGACGACCAAAGTTAGACAGGCATAGAAAAGAAAGGCCCAGGTAGAACGCCAAAAAGGCGGCTGTATATCGATTGTTAGGAGCAGCACGCCCTCCGACCAGCTATTCGAATCGATGGCATGCCGAATATATAAGCTGTAGCTGCGGGTGTCTAGATTGGTAAAATTGGCGCGCATGGTCCCTGGTTCAAAATCAAACCATTCATCACTTAGACCAGCAAGCTGATATTGGTAGAGTCCATTATGCTGTTGCAGGTAGTCAAAAGTAGAGAACTCCAGCGAAATGGCATTTAAATTGTATGGAAGGCTCAGTTCCTTGAGATTATTCAGGGCTTGATCGTAAATGACCCGACCCGAAAATTCCTCACCTACGGCTACCCGCTTGTTGAATAAATAGAGATTGGACAAAAGGGGTAAGACCAGCTCACTTTCGCTGCTAATTTTTGTAGGGTCGATAAAATTGAATCCCTTTGGTCCACCAAAGACAAGTCTTCCGTCCCGCATTTTTAAAGCGGCGTTTTCATTGAATACATTCCCCTGGAGGCCCGATTCCTGTGTAAAATTGCGGATGATAAACTTCTCTGCCTGTCCCTTGCCGACAATCGCCGACAGTCCTTTGTTTGTTGAAGCCCAAATCCCCCCTTGATTATCGACCAAGAGCGCCAGGATCGCATCGTCGCTGAGTCCATCTTGCTGTGTGAGACAGCTTATTTTGGTACCGTCGATTACATGCAGCCCTTCCTGTGTTGCCACCCAAATACGACCGGTTTTATCCTCTTTAATATCATAAATCAGATCATTCATCAGTTTCATGGGCGAACTGGATGTATTAATATAGCTAATCTTGCCGTCGGGAGCCAACAGCGCCAAGCCTGTAGCTGTGCCGATCCAGAGTCGTTTTTTTGAATCCTCAAATAAGACAGAAATATAATTGCTGTTGATGGTTTGTCCCTGCCGAGAATACGTTTTCGAAAACTGTTCTGTTTTTCTATCAAACAGGTACAAGCCGGCACTTAGGGTTCCTATCCAAAACCGATGCTGACTATCTTCATAGATCTCCCAGACACTATCGTCGTTCAATTTTCCAGGCGCCGGGTCACGATGGAAAACTTTAAAACTTTTGCCGTCGAATCGACACATACCACCTCGATAAGTTCCGATCCACAACCTGTCTTCCGTATCCAGCAACAGGGAAACAATTACGTTGGAGCTCAAACTATTGGGATCCTGAGGATCATGCAAGTATTGCTTAAATGTTTTCTGGCCGATATCATAATAGAGCAATCCCCCACCGTTTGTCCCGATCCAGAGATTACCCTTGCGATCCTGTACAAACTTATTGACATCATCAAAGGGAAGTGATCTGGGAAGCCCCGGATAGTTCTTGATTAAGGAGAATAACAACAGGTTGGGATGATAATAGCTGATGCCGCCTTTATAGGTTCCCGTCCATATAATACCTGACTTATCCCGGTATAAGCACGTTATACTATTGTAAGGCAGACTCCGTAAGTCATATTTATCATTGCCAATGATTTCGATACTGCTCGTTTTCTTATTGTAAACATTGATGCCACCATGGTCTGTACCCAACCAGAGATTTCCTTTATCATCTTGTACGATATTGCCTACAAAAGGATTGGACAGTTCTTTTTGAATATGCCGAACTACCCCGTCTTTCGGGTCAAACCAGTATACGCCGATTGGAATATCTTTTGAGAAGATCCATATGACACCCTCCTGATCTGCAAAAAGATTATAATTCACCAATTTATTACTGAGGGGCAATAAGCAGGTTTTGATACTTTGCAGTGACTTTGTATCGACGTAGCCCAGCAGGCCATTTTCGTAAATTACCCAGATCGTTTGGCCTTTTCCCGCTATCACATCAGCAATTCGGTTGTTTTTGGTCAACTGCGGTACAGTGCGGTGCGTTTTGGTTAGGGCGTCGTACAGGACCAGCGAACGATCGCTATACAATAGTGCAAAGGTCTGACCATCCAGCGGCCTTATCGTGTGTACGTCTTTGACGGGCAACTTTAAGCTCGTCAGTATGGAATCAAGGTGCTGGTGGATAATGCCTGAGCGCTGATCATACACATTCATCCCGTTGCTGGTACGGATCCATACATTGCCTTCCGGCCCCTCAAAGATTGCTGAAATCACATTTCCACTCAGGCCTGTGTGCTTACTGGCAGAATATCGAAAATTTGTGAATTGTACCCCATCAAATCTGCTCAGGCCAGACTCGGTACCAAACCACAGGTGATTGTTCTTATCCCTAAGGGCACAGTTGACGTGATTATGAACCAAGCCTTGGTCAGAAGTCAAGGTTTTAAACGCATAAGTATTGACCTGGCTCCAAGCCGAAAAATGACCTATGAAAAGGAGAAGAAAAAGACTGAGATACGCGTATAAAAAAGACTTAAGCTGCTGCATTGGTTATGATCTCCCCAATGATACAAAAATTGAGCAAATCCAGCAAATCCGAGCATTCATTTTAACAGGAACAATACACAGGTCCGTACTTCTTCAACCTAATTCTCAAATTCGCTAAGAGCAGATATATGCTACCTTTTTTCAAATTCTGACAGATCGACTCTATTGATCGCTCGATCGAACCAATCTTTTATCCTCATTTCCATCTTTGGGTGACGCGTTCTCCCATTTCATTTCCTTCGTGTTCAACCTTTTTATCAGATACTGTTCTGTATAGATTTTATTTTCATCATAAAGTGTCACCAAAGTCTTATCATAACTCAATACATAAGTGCGCTGGATAGATGTGTCGCGATTTGAAAGCGCATTGTAGATATTCTTGATACAGGTCATGTCGGAGTTGAACTTGTAGGTAACGGAACCATCTACGGCTATCCTGGGATCATCATTTGCCACTGTCCATTTACCGATAAGATTCTCGACGGCTATCTTCTCTTCTTTTTTGCAAGAGGTCAGCGCGAAAGCAAGGATAGCTGGAAACAGGATACTGTAAGTTTTTTTCATAACTTCTTGGTTATTTATTATTGATACATCAGAAAGAACGAGTCGATTTAATGATCCGCTACAATGTGCTACTAAATCACTGTGATGGTTCTATTTTTGAAAAAAAATGATAATTTTATATAATCAATTTACTATGCAATATTCAATTCATTCTTCCAGAGACTATCTTATACTGCTGGTACTATTCATCTTCTCACTAAATGCGCTTGATGTAAAAGCGCAATTGTTTAATCAGAACAGCTTGAAATTGATATCTAGGCAGTTTGCATTTACAGAAGGACCGGCAGCGGACAGGGACGGAAATATTTATTTCACTGACCAGCCCAATAACAAAATCTGGAAATACAGCACGAAAGGTCATCTCTCTCTTTTTATGGATTCAGCCGGCCGCGCAAATGGACTGTACGTTGACCATCGGGGCCAGCTGCTTGCCTGCGCGGATGAAAAAAACGAAATTTGGTCTATAAGCAGTACGGGTAAAGTTACTGTCCTGCTGTCCGTAGTAGATGGGAAGAAACTGAATGGCCCAAATGATCTTTGGGCAGATAAGAAAGGAGGTATATACTTTACAGATCCCTATTACCAGCGAGACTATTGGACGAGGAAAAATCCTGAGATCGAAGGACAGAAAGTCTACTACCTCCCTCCTGGAAAAGGAAAACAGCCAATTGTGGTGGCTGATGATGTAACTAAACCTAATGGCATAATCGGGTCGGCCGATGGAAAGTATCTATATGTAGCAGATATAGGGCGGAATACAACTTATAGGTATGTCATTGAATCTAACGGTAAGCTCAGTGGACAGGAGGCTGTCATCGCTCAAGGATCTGATGGGATGACATTGGATAATCAGGGAAATATCTACCTGACGGGCAAGGGTGTTTTTATCTATAGTCCGAAAGGCCTACTAATAGGGCATATCGACATAAAAGAACCATGGACATCAAATGTCTGTTTTGGCGGTAAAGATCGTACTGATTTATTTATTACAGCCTCAACAGCAATTTATTGGATTCCAATGCTAGTAAAGGGAATCAATTAAACTTCTGCAGTTGACGGCACATTCCAAAAATTTCATCCCCTGCTGAAGAAAGGCTCAATTTATGATGAGCCTTCTTGTTTGTCGTATGTTTATTTTATGAGACATGCCAAAAGTTTCTAAAAATTACTAGTAAAAAGCGGGCTTATCGCCATAAACGCCTGGTTTGTTAATCGCAACACTTGCTTTCACATCTTTTTCGGGGTGCAGGATCACACCAGCGATATAAGCACCGACTGCTTTTCTGGCCACTTCCGTCCCACGGAAAGGCTCTCCCTTTTGTGTAGTTTCATAATCTGTTTCATCTTTATCTGTTAACCATGATGGACGAACTATCGTATAATCCAGGCTAGATTTTTCGACAGCGCGTGATCGGAGACAGGTTCATCACGCTATGATGCCCTTGTCCGTACACCAGCAGACCTCCTATCCAGGTCTGCCGGCTCGACTGTATCTTTCTGCTAAAGGTTTTCCTGATAGAAAGGTATCAATTTATCTAATGCTTGCTTTACAGGCTCCGGTTTGTCATATAAGTCATAGTGAGACCAGCCTTCCACGACAAATAGCTCTTTCTTCTTTGAAGCCGCACGTCTAATAATCTCAAATCCGTCCCTATAGGCACCAAATGCCCCCGGCTTACTACCAACGATCACCAATAGCGGCTGTGTCAACAGCTTTTCGGCCAAGTTGTAAGCATCCCAGGTCATTGCAGCGGCATTGTGTGAAAACAAGGTTTTGTTTACTCCGTTCGCACTTTCTCCCCGTGAAGTACGGTAGTATTCTGTTGCCTCCAATAGATCGATATCTGCATTCGCTTCCTTCGCCATTTCATAAGTTGGGTAGAGCCCCTGGTCAACACGCAATGCCGCACCTCTCGCTTCAGCGGTACGTTGTTCTGCAATTGCCTCAAGATTTGCGATCGGATCACCAAATTCACGCATCACACGGCCGTAATTTGCTCCAGTCACTGTAGCAACTGCTTTGATACGACGCTCTTGCATTGTTGCACTGATCGAATAACCACCCGCTCCACAAATGCCTAACACACCAATGCGTTTTTCATCGACAAAAGGTAAAGTTACCAGATAATCACAGGCATAGCTGTAGTCTTCGACACGGAATGATGGGTCTTCCAATGACCTCGGTTCGCCCCCACTTTCGCCCTGGAATGACGAATCCGGAACCAATACAACAAATCCGGCATCAGCAAATGCCTGACCATATACATTTCCCGAAGTCTGCTCTTTACAGCTTCCGATCGGATGCGTACTAATAATGGTTGGATATTTTTTGTTTTCGTCAAAATTTGGCGGAAAAAGCAGGTCGGCTGCGATATCCCAATAGAGAGCTTTGAATTTTACTGATTTTTTCATTGTTCTATAATTTTGTTTATTCCAATTTTATAGAACAAAGTTAAGGGGCTCCAGCCCCCCGAAATGAAAACGAATCACTCTAAAAACGAAACATTTTACTGATTCCGATAGGCTTTTGGGGAAATACCTGTCTTCGACCGAAAAAAACGGGTAAAGTAAGTAGGATATTCAAAGCCCAGACTATACGCGATTTCATTGACTGTAAACTTGGTCTGACGGAGTTTTTCTTTGGCGACCTGAATAATATATTGGTGGATATGTTCAAGTGGAGATTTACCTGTAAAATGCTTGATTAGATCCCCAAAATAATTGACCGAAAGATTATTCCTTTCCGCGAAGTACACGACAGTTGGAAATGCTTGTTCGCCATCACCCTGATGGGTATAATAATTGTCCAGATCCCGGTAAAAATTGACCACAACCTGATTGTAGATCTTGCTTCTGGACTGAAACTGTCTTTCATAAAAATTTTGTGTATAAGAAAGAATCAATGTGGTATAAGAAGCAACGACATCTTCGGAAAAATCTACCTGGTTATATTCATCATGAGCTTTCTTAAAAAGGTCAAGCAGTATCCTGCTTTCCCGTTCGGTCAGATACAGCGCCTCATGCCTATTATAACCAGTGAAAGTATAGTCTTTTGCATATTTCTTTAGCAGCTTTTCGCTGATGAATATACCATAACCAAGAAAGGAACCAGCAAGGTCCCACTCCAGCAAATTGCCGGGCCCGTCCAAAAAGAGATAAGATGCGGACATCTCTTCAATGGGTGGCTGTACGTCAATATTGCTCTTTATGGCAATAAGATAGAAATCAAGTTCCACAGGTTCGGACTTCAGCAAAATGTCTTTATGTTCATCATAATGAATAACTTGCATGCTATCACTTGAAGTACCTTTTACATTGATATATTTCAGGAAAGTGGGTATATTATATTTCTTTGACATTGAAATTGATCAGTCTTTTAATTTACAAAATTACAATATACCCTTGCTATAGAACTATACTTTTAACGGATAAAATGAAACAAATCACAGATATTTCGAAATAAAAATATCAGGCAGGTTCGCTCGTTACCTTATTTTCACGACGACTTTTCCTTTCGCTCTTCCACTTGCGACATGATTTAAAGCCTCGTTGGTTTGAGAAAAGGGATAAACCTTATCAACAACAGTTTTAATCGTCCCATCTTCAATAAGCTTCGTGATTTGTTCAAGCTGGCTTCCATTAGCCTGCATGAATAAGAAATGATAATCAATTCCTTTCTTTTTTGCTTTCCCTCTAATATTTGCGCTTAAGAGAGACAAAATCATTTTAATTAGCCACGAAGCGCTAATTTCTTCAGCGAAAGCTGGAGTTGGCGGGCCTGAGATAGAAATAACCTTCCCCCCAGCTTTTACTACATTTAATGATTTTTTCAGATTGTTTGTATCCTGACTATTTAAGACCAAATCGTAATCCTTCAATACAGCTTCAAAGTCCTGATTTTTATAATCGATCAGTACATCAGCGCCTAGGTTCCGTAGCATTTCAAAACTCGATTTTCCTGCCGTGGTTGCCACTGTAGCGCCAAGATATTTGGCAAGCTGAATGGCGATAATACCTACTCCTCCAGAGCCGGCCTGTATAAAAACCTTTTGCCCTTTCTTTAAATTTCCAACTTCAACCAAAGCTTGCCAGGCAGTCAATGCAACAAGTGGAACCCCTGCCGCTTCATCCATCGAAAGGTTTTTCGGTTTGAGCGCGAGATCCTTCTCTTCAACAGCCAAATATTCCGCAAAAGTGCCTATATGATAATCCGAAGGACGGGCATAAACCTCGTCTCCGGTCTTAAATTTTGTAACATTGGTCCCTGTTTCAACAACAATCCCCGCCAGATCATGTCCCAAAATAAATGGCGTTTTATACGGCAATATCTGTTTGAACTCGCCCGCTAAAATTTTCGTATCCAGTTGGTTGACCCCCGCTGAAAAAATCTCGATCAGAACCTCGTTTTCTTTAATGATGGGCTTGGAAACTTCGTTAAGGATAAGTTCCGCTTTCTTCCCATATTTTTGGACTAAAAATGCTTTCATAATTTTATTTTATTGGGTGTAGAGATCTTGTTCTGTTTAATTGACTTCCATTTCATGGATTGCACCCTACATCACTCATTTTTATGCATCCTTCAATTTGGCCAAAGCCCCACCTATTGCGTTTGCATAAGCCTTCGTATCTCCAACAGGAATATCAAACATGTTATTTTCCAATCCGATGAGTAATTCATCTGCCACTTCGCTAGGCGGAATACCTGCCGCTCCCCCAATTTCAGCTGAGAATTCAGTATTTACCAATGGAGGATAGACTTCGTAAACCTGAATATTTTTTCGATCCGAGTAGGTCTGTCTTAGCGCCGTAGTATAGCTGTGAAGCGCAGCTTTGGTGGCGCCATAGGTAGGTAAAAACTTGTGGCTTCCGTATACTGCTATTGAGGAAATGTTAACCACCGCAGATTCCTCTTTTTCCAATAAATGCGGAAGCATCAATTCGGTAAAATGTATTATTGCAAAATAATTGGTATTCATTTCAGCCTTTGCCTTTTCATGTGCATTAGCTGTTTCACTTAGCAGATAAGCATATGCAGCTCCAGCATTGTTTATAATGATATTTACATCCGTATAATTTGCTTTCAAATCATCTGCAATACGTACTCTATCGGCTTCAATTGATAAATCACCCTGTATCGCCTCCGCACCATGTAATTCAGTCAAAGCCCGTTGGAGGCGTTCTTGACTACGTCCGTTAATAATGACCTTGTTACCGGCCGCATTTAATTCTTTGGCAATTGCAAGCCCTATTCCAGCACTTCCGCCACTGATGAATATGGTATTTCCTGTTGTTTTCATTTTGATCGAATTTATTTAATGATATATTATACTTTTATTTAGCCACCTCACTATATAAAATATACTTTTTAGTATATTTAGTTACAAAAAAATTACAGCGAATACTGCTCTAATTCTTTTTTAAAATCCTTTATCAACTCAAGCATCAGCTTTTTTGAATCCATTGTCCTACTCAGAACAATTCCTCCTTCCAAAGCCGCCATGATTTTAAAAGCAAAAACATCAGGGTTCAGTTTTTCTGAAAACTCCCCTTTGGTAATACCGTCTTTTAAAATATTTGCAATTCCCTTTTGACCCGCTGTAAGAACTGCTGCTACCTTCTTTTTAATGGCTGGAAAATTATCATCTGCTTCAACCGCAGTATTAAAAATCGGACATCCACCAGCAATATACGTTTCAATTGGATTCTTATGAAAATCCAGATATAGCAAAATCTTTTCTTTCGCTGTTTTTCCTTTCGATACCGTAGAAGCCAGTTTCTCAGACATTTTTTTCAAGGAAAAATCAACTACCTGTTCAGATAAATCTTCTTTGCCGTTAAAATGTCCATAGATACAACCCTTTGTCAATCCAGTAGCCTCCAATACGTCATCAATACTGGCACCCGAGATACCCTTTTCGTTGTATATCGGACTTGCTGTTTCTAAGATAAACAATTTGGTTTTTTCTGCTTTTGTTAACATGCCATCAAAATTACTTTGCAAATATACTAAAAGGTATATTTATAAAAAACAAAAAATATACTATTTAGTATATTTTAACATATAAACGGATTGACCTTATTCTATTTAAGTTACTATCGTATATTACGGAATTGCTTTTACCATTATCTGTCCAAAATAAATACAGTAAAGGTCTTTTAAGCAAAGTCAATTAGAACGTTTGAGAAATATCCAGTCTTATAAATATCAACTAACATAGTCTTAACAGAATCAAAATTTAAAAAATGGAACCAAACAATGGATTAGATCTGTAGTTTTATAGATCCCTACACGCTCCATCAATTGAACAGTTTTTTCCGTCAGTGGTCTGCAATGCTGTTTCCGGGTTTTCGTTCTGCCATTCCGAAAAAGACCTTTCAAGAGTTTTCAAAATTTCACTGGGCTGTTGAGCACCTGCAATGGCATATTTGCGGTTCACTACGAAAAAAGGAACCCCTTTTGCACCTAAAGCCTGTGCTTCGCGGCTGTCGCTTTCTACCTTATCCTTATACAAAGAATCTGTCAGCGACGTATTGACCTCATCTTCCGTTAAACCGATTTCGTTTCCCAGCTCAATAAGGGCTTCTTTATTACTTAGATTTTTGCCCTGTGTAAAATATGCATTAAACAAGATTTCTTCCGCTGTTTCACCCAATGCTTTTGTTTTGGCAAACTGTATGACTCGATGACCTTTCATCGAATTGGTAACCAAAGCTTTATCCAGATTATATTCAAGACCTACACTTTTGGCATATCGAATCAGCTCTTCATGTCTCTGTTTTGACTGCTCATAACTGAGTCCTTTCCGATCTGCAACAAACATATACATATCATCCTGGTATTTTGGCACCTCGGGCATAGCAGGATCAAGTTGAAAACTTTTCCATTCAACCTCGATGTATTGCTTATTCGGGAACAGCGCTAAAGCATTTTCAAAATTACGTTTTCCGATATAACAGAACGGACACATAATATCCGACCATATTTCTATTTTCATTTTATTTTCCATTGGCGTGTTTGATATTTTGTTGATTGTTCTTGAGTTTTTTCCGTCCTCAAGCCATCAAAAAGAACAAGGTGAAGATCGCTACTACCAAACTATTTTTCATAATTCAGTCTTCGAAAATAATAATAAGAGACGGCAAGAAATGCAAATGGAACAAGCGGAGCGATCCCCTTTACAAATCCGTCGACAATGCCATGCGCCAGACTTGCAGACAACAGGAGGATGCCGAAACCTACATAAGACCATTCTTTGAACATTGTCGGAATAGCGGGAACCAGGATGAGTAGCGCTCCCACAATTTTCAGAATATCCAATTCAAGCGTGAAGTAATCTGGAAACTGTAAATTCCTGACCGCCTGAACCAGATATTCCCTGGGTGCGAAATACGATGGCAATATGATCAAAGCCATTGTAAGACCTGTGATTATCCAATAGATACGTTTTGCCTTTCTATCAGGATTCTGTGCGAAGTCGATCTGTTTTGTCATTTTTCAAAAGATTGTTGGTTCAAAATTTCTGTTTGATATTTTTTAATGACACAAAATTACATACATTAGCTTACATTTTGTAAGCAGTTACCCAAATGTAAGCAGTTACCTTAAAGTAAGTAATATGACAGATCAATTTCCGGATAGCACCAAAAACGAATGTTTAGCACGGATGCTCACCGTGCGTGATACCTTTGATGTAATAAGTGGTAAATGGAAAATTCTTATTATTATATCCATTATGAGCGGCCATAAACGCTTTAGGGAAATAGAAAGGAGCATTCCAAAAATTTCCTCAAAGGTTCTTGCCAAGGAACTTAAAGATCTGGAGGAACACCAGCTCATCAAACGCACCGTTTATGATGAATTGCCTGTATTGGTTGAATACACCGCCACAGATTATGTTTTTACACTTGAAAAAGTAATAGAAGAGCTACACAATTGGGGTCTCAATCATCGAAAAAGGATATTGGGGAAATAATATTTCTCTTTTGCTTTTCTTCGAAAAATTCTGATCTTAACAGTCTAAACCTAATGTACATATTCAAATGGACTGGATTACTCGAGAAAGACCAAAAATAGATAGGATAGCGTGTCCATGGCTTATAAAAAGATTTATAGATCCAAATGCGAACATTTTATTTGTTCCAACCGATGATGTCCTCAAAGTTGCGGAAAGAACTGGTGCAATCCCATTTGATATTCCTGGTGTTGAATATAGCCACTATGCTGATCAATGCACATTCGATTATTTTCTTAAAAAACATCAGATAAAAGATCCGGCATTAGCCAGATTAGCATCAATCGTTCGCGGAGCAGATACGGATAGACATGATTTGTCTATGCAATCAGCCGGATTAGAAGCCATTTTTTCGGGACTTGCCTATAATATTAGGGATGATCACCAGCTTTTAGAAATCGGAATGATCATTTATGATGGACTCTATAGTTGGTCGCAACATCTTTACAAGCAACAACACAGCAACGATAGCCCTATAGAGAATTTGTTCCTTCAAATCTACCATAGTTATCTTAGCAAAAAACAGAAGGAAAAATCCCCAGAATGGACAGTCGCTATACGCGAATTGATACAGGATCAAATAGACACCAATACCACATTGAGTCTAAATCAGCTTTCCGAAGGTCTGGATCTGAGTCCAAGTTACTTATCAAGAGAATTTTCAAAGTATTTCGACAATCTAAATTATGGTGAATACATCCGAAAGAAACGGATAGAAAAATCTATAAAGCTGATGTCAGATCCCACCCTCAGTTTAACTGAGATTGCATATTTAACGGGTTTCTCTGATCAAAGCCATTACACGCGCATTTTCAACAAATTTATTGGTTGTAATCCCTCCCTATATCGAAAAAAAATCCTCAAAAAGTAAAGAATATACAAAAGGTAAATAGCGTTCTATTTTGAATGTAGACATGTTCGGTATACTTGCATACAGTAAAATGTAACATATGAATCCCATCAATCGAAACCGCAGCACGTATACATTTAGGATAGGTATAGTCTTTCTTTTCTTGGCACCTATTTGCACAAAATTATTGGCACAACAGCCCGATCAAACATTCAAATTGAATACTTATATTGGTATAGTGCATCCCATTGTTTCCTATTCTGCAGGTAATTTTAGTACAAATTTTAAAAACAGCTATATTGTCGGCATGCCAACGGGAATAAACGTCCTCAAATCAGGTCATTTAGGCTTCTCGTTGGAAATGGTTCCGTATATCAAGGTTGAAAATGGTGTTAGCAAAATGAGTAATTTCCTCTTTCATCCGGGCGTTTTATTTCCATTAAGCAAAGAGTTTACATTTATAGCCAGAGCAGCATTTGAAACTTCGGGAAGATATGGCTTCACACCGGTCTTAAGTAAAATCATCACGCGAGGTCGAGCAGGTAGGCTTTTCCTTGCTATACCAGTTCCAGTACGGTTTGGTAACGAACATAGTGCCTCCGTGTCGGCAGCTTTTCAATTCGGTTATATTTTTTGATATCATCAGACAACGAACACTTCATTCCTTGAACCAATGATTACATATACAAGAAATCAGGTGTCATTTTTGCAAAAAAAACATAAACCAAACTCAATATTTGTTAAATTAATAAAAATATAACCGAATATTATGAACGACTACAAACACTCTCCTTCTCGTCGGACTATTCTAAAAATGGGACTATTCGTTGCTGGTAGTGGATTGATCTCTTTAAGATCGACAGATACCTTAGCTAGATCAATTTACACTACTCCTGACCTTAGTGATGCGGAAATCCAGGCCATTGAAAAGATTTTTGGAAAAAAAGGTAAGTATAATAAAAATGAAGCTACTCATAATACAAGCTTTCCTCGCAATGATTTAAACATCACGATAAAAGCACGACCCATTCCCATATCTTTTGGTTTCGGGGGTTGGACAGCAATTAAAAGAACAATTGATGGTAAGAATGCGGTTCTAATGAGCGATTGTATTCTTCTCCAGGAGGAAGTAAACCCGCTTATAAGCGCAGCTTTGGAGGCAGGACTTGAAATCGGAGCCATTCACAATCACTTTTTTTACGAAGAACCACGTATATTCTACATGCATCTTCATGGAATGGGAAATCCTGTAGAATTAGCCCAAAAATATGCTAATGCGATTGCAGGAACCAAAATTGCAGTAGCAAACCAACCTATTCAAACTACAGAAGTAGCTAAATCAGCTGATCAATTTTTTAATATTACCGAATTAAATAAAATTATCGGCATGAAGCCGTAGTCAATAGCACAACGTTAAAATATACGGTCGGAAGAGACGATTTGAAAATTATAGCGATGGGTGCTGAAATGACCTCATCAATTGGACTAAACAGTTGGGCATCATTTACAGGCTCCCAAGAACACGCATATATCGCTGGTGATATTGCTATGTTGGATCAAGAAGTCAGCTCGGTTATTACAGTATTGAGAAAGAACATGATCGAAGTCGTAGCAATTCATAACCATATGCTCGGCGACGAACCTCATATGATTTTCCTTCATTACTTCGGAGTCGGCCCTGCACACAAACTAGCATTAGGTTTTCGCAAAGCATTAGATGTCCTAGGAAAAAAAGGCCATGGGCATAATCATTTCTGACATTACAGGAAGGTAGGCTTTGTCTAGTTTGAGCCCTTTAATTTTGGGGCGGACTTGATTACTGCCTACAAGTTTGGCGGCAATTGCTATCACAGAAAGACACCGTCTAAAATAAAGGGAAGCTTAGCTTCCCTTTATTTTAGACGGTGGTATGTTTTATACTTGCATCTGATCACTCGCGAACCTCACTATCTCAGCTATCGCTTCTCAAAGCCCATTTTAAAACAAACCTAAAGGTTCTATTCTGAGGGAGAATCTCAATGTTGAGACATTGGGCAATCGATACTTCTCCAGTGGCAAAGGACCACAGCTAGCATTGCCTAAGCCCTGCTGAAAACAATCCAAGCTCAGATAGACTTTGTTCTCCCGGATTTCTTTCAATCTAAAATCGTGCTTCGCCTCCCAAAGTTGCTGATCAGTAAAAGGTAGCAGCGAAAAAGAAAGATCCCCAAAACTTCTGACCCGAAAGCCATGCCCGGCTCCATCATGCAATGCTAGCCATCGCAGATCCTCACGGTTGCCCATACTCTGGCTACGTACATAATGTTCGGAGAGGAAACCATCGACATCAGAACGGTACAGACCTATAAACGAGGCGTCTTTTCGGTCACGATAATTCTCAAACGGCCCTCTTCCATACCAACTTGCCTGGATGAGGCTCGGTGTTAGCTGCATGCGCAGACCAAGCCGTCGGATGAGTAGCTCATCTACAGGTTTAGAAAATTGGGTTTCGATATCCAATACACCATTACCGTAGAGGGTATACTTTGTCACCGTAGAAATATTGAAGGGTGATTCTGCCCGGACAGTAAATCTATTGCCCATTTCAAAACAGATAAAACGTTTTGCTGAATCAAAAGTAAAGGTAAACTTCGTTTTCTCCCACTCAGTTTTATAGTAATTGAGATCGGTATATTTGTCATTATTGACCGCGCGATACCAGTTGAGCGCCGGCCCCTGCTCGCCTTCAATCATTTCAACACCATCGTATTTAAAGGAGGTCATGGTACCACGCTCCGAACTGAAAATCACATGAAATCTATTGCCCATGACATGGATGTTGTTGCCATGTGCCTCGTAGCGAAGTGGCTCGACAGCAGCAAGCGCAATAGTTTGGGGATAAGTACGTGCACGTAATTGGATCTGCTCGGTGGCAATCACCTCTCCTTTCGCAGCCCAAGTCTTATCTGCTGATAGTTCCAAACTAAAGTTTACCAGATATTCTTTGCCTGCCTGAAGATGTTTTGCCAACGGCAGGACTATCCTGGCAGAATCACCCGGCAATAGGTTGAGTACCGGAACCTTACCTGACACAATCACATTCCCCTCCTCCAGGAGCTGCCAAGTCAAATGGAAAGCATTTAAATTGGTAAAATTATACTTATTATGAATAAGGAATATCCCTTGTTCAGGTGCGATTCCCTTAATAGCCATATTTTGGTACACCTTTTTAACTTCCAGCAGTTTGGCCGTTACACGCCGATCGGGCGTAGTCAAACCATTATTGGAAAAATCGCCGTCGTTGGGTTTATCTCCAAAATCCCCGCCATAGTAGTATTCGTCCTCTGGTCTTCCCGGCTTATTCAGTCCCTGATCTACCCAATCCCAGATGCAGCCACCGATCATTCGCTGTGAATTATTTTCAATGTAATCCCAATATTCTTTCAGATTACCTACAGCATTGCCCATAGCATGTGCATACTCGCATAGAAAGTAGGGCTTTTTAGGATCGCCTTCTTTGTCAAATTGCTCCATCCGCTCGAGGGATGGGTACATGTGGGAATCAATATCCGCAATTTCGTTTTTACCCTCATAGTGGATCAGACGCCCGGGATCAAGTTCGCGGGCAACCTTGGCTGCAGCACGAAAGTTTTCACCATCACTGCCTTCATTCCCCAGCGACCAAAAAATAACAGCAGGATGGTTACGATCGCGCTGTATCATACGTCTTATCCTGTCATTGAATGCCGGAATCCAATCGGGATTATTCGCAATACCATGGTTACCATGATTCTCCAGATCCGCTTCATCCATCACATACAAACCAAAATAGTCGTACATCGCATACATTTTGGAACTATTAGGATAATGACTGGTCCGTATGGTATTGATATTGTGCCGCTTCATCATTCTGACATCTTGCAGCATGGTTTCGACCGGTACAGCTTTCCCGAATCTGGGATGGATATCATGTCGATTGACACCTTTGAAGAATACTTTCTTCCCATTGATAAGAACGCGCCCGTCGGCAATCTGGATTGATCTAAAACCATATTTCTGCATAAGAACCTCCTGTTCGTTGCCGTCGGCATCTACTGTGCTTAATAGCAACGTATACAAATAGGGATCTTCTGCCGACCATAGATGGGGCTTATCGACAACGAGGGTGCTGTTCTCTATATCCGCCCCGGCGCGTGTCTCTGCCCGTGCAACAAGCTGGCCTGTTGCATCCAACATGGTGAGAACAAAACGTTGGCCAGCTGCAGCATTGGACGAATGCTGTGCAAAGGTCACTTGACTATTGAGTTCCGCACGATTGAGCTCTGCACTTAAAAACCTTGACGAGAGCTGCCAATCCCGGATATGTTCCTGCGGCCTAGCGACCAAATAGACATCCCGGTGTATACCACTGAGACGAAACATATCCTGATCCTCGATATAACTGGCATCGGTCCAACGAAAAACCTCCACGGCAATCGTATTGGTACCTTTTCGGATATACTTGCTGATCTCAAACTCCGCATCATTGTTCGCTCCCTCGCTGTACCCCACCTTATGCCCGTTGATCCACACATACATGCCACTGTACACCCCGTCAAAATGAACAAAAATGCGTTTCCCTGCCCAATTCTCATCCAAGGTAAACTGACGTTTATAAGATCCCACGGGATTGACCTCCTGTTCATTTGTATAGCCTTTTTGCGGCATAATAAAAGGCGGTTCGTTTTTAAATGGGTAGGTGATATTGGTATAGATCGGGGTGCCGTATCCTTCCATCTCCCAATTGGAGGGAACGGTAATTTCCTTCCAGGCTTCTGTAGAAAAATCTTCTTTGTAAAAATTCTCGGGCCTGAGACTTGGCTCTTTCACCCAATTGAACTTCCACTTGCCGTTTAGACTCTTTACCCGTGAACTTTTTGGAAAGATCCATGGGAACTCAAAATAGGGATCTTGTTTAAGTTGTCCGACCGATGGAAAGGGATAAAATGTCACGTGTCCTTCCTCCTTGTTGACGGCAAACAGCTGCTCGTTTTCCCATTCCAGCATGCTTTTCTCGCGTACAACTTTCTGTGGCACCACAGTTTCAACAGCGACCAGCTTCCAGACCTGGTATGCATTTTTGCGCTGCCCGATCTTTGTACCATCGGCATCTTTTGTACGCACGGCAATTTCCATTTTTGTCACTGGATGTGAAATGACCACACCACCCGTTCCTGTTACCTGAAAATGCCATTGCTGATTGAGATTGCTCGCATTGTAATCCCACTGGATAAGATCAGCTTTTGTTTCATCATTACTACCATTATTATCGATAGCCTTACCTACAAAAGGATTGGCAATGGTATATAGTCCATTGCCCGTCAAACTGATTTTCCAGATCTGCCCTTCATCTTTGTCCCTAGGGGCACTTAGGTATATTGGGCCATTGTTCTCGGCGCTTTGCTTATTGTCCCAGGCGAGGCCAAGGGGACTAATTATTTTATAATACTTACTTGTATCCAATTGTTGCCCATAGCTTATCGCAAGATAATGTGTGCATAGAAAAAGAAAGATGATTTTTTGTATCTGATGGAATGTCATTACTGTTCAATTAGCATGAACAAGACAGGGCCCGATCATGAGAATAGTCCAATGATCGGTAGGCCCTGTGCTTGCGAATATAACACCTATTTAAATATTTGCGACTGTTTGTAGACACCGAAGGTATGGAGAGCGGCAGGAGCTACGCCTTTCGTGATGCGCAGGCGTACGTATTTGGCCTGGACTGGTGAAAAGCGAACAATCCATTTGTGACCGATCGATTGCTTTCCCTTGGTTTCTTTGATGGTATTCCAACGCTTTCCATCTTGGGAGTAATCCACTTCCCAACCCGTCGTGCGATGGCCCAGTTCGATAACTTCCTGGATCATCAGGCAATCAAACTCTTTCCTCTCTCCCATCTGAAATGTGATTTCGTCGGTTGTGCTTCCTTCTTTGGAAGCATAGAATGTCTCTTTCGACCCGTCGGTCAGTAATTGAGGAGCATATTTTTCACCGCGTGGATTTTTTGATTTTATGCTGGCCTCCGCTAATAGGTTATGGGCAAATGTCTCATCCAACCCCTGTCTCAGACGCACAATATTGGTCGAGTCGATCGGGGAAAGCTGTCCTCTACGGTCAGGAGGAAGATTGAGCAGCAGTACACTATTCCTCCCAACAGAGTTGCAATAAATATCCCAGAGTTCTTTGGTACTCTTGACCAGCTTATCTTCTTCCTGATGGTAGAACCAGCTTGGACGAATGGATACATCGGTCTCCGCAGGTATATAAGCATCTCCACCGAGCTGCCCCTCATTTAACTGCTTGATATGGGCAGCCTCCTCCCGGATGCTGAGCGAATCGATCGTAGACCAGCAAGGGTCACCGGCATTCCCGGATTCATTGCCCACCCACCTCACATCAGCAAAACGGTACGAGTTTTTGGTACCAAAGATCACACAGTTTGGTTGAAGCTTTCTTACTATAGCAGCCCAATGGCTGTACACCGGAGTTGTGAGCTCATCCGCACCCGCCCCATCCCACCAGGTTTCCCATATAGGTCCATAGTTCCCCATAAGTTCGCCCAGCTGGTTGGCATAATATTGTTTATATTTTTCAATCGAATATTCGGGATGAAGATGCTCGTGTCTATCATGCGGACCAAGATAAATACTGGATTTAAGTCCCTGGCGGCTGAACGCCTCGGTAAATTCCCGTATCACATCTCCCTTTCCATTTTTCCAGGGACTATTTTTAAGGCTATAATCGGTATAAGCACTTGGCCATAGGCAGAAACCGTCGGCATGCTTGGCCGTTAGTATACCATTGGTAATTCCGGCGGCCTTCAATGTACTGGCCCACTGCCCGCAATCCAGCTCTGTGGGATTAAATAATGCGGTACTGGCTTTTCCATCACCTTCGTTGACAAACTCCTCAAAGGTGTTGAGTCCGAAATGGAAAAATACGATGATCTCCTGATTGTACCAGTCGACCTGACGCTTGTTGGGTGTCAATCCATAGGGTTTAATCTCTTGTGCCTCGACAGCTGAATTGCACAACTGCAATCCGAGTAACATACTACCTAATAATTTCTTCATGAACGCTTGTAACTATAATTTAAAAAAGATTAATTTCTGCGACGTGTGTAGAGGGCCCACCATACACTTCTTTTATATTGACTTTGAGGTACCTTGCCTGCTGCTCCTTGGCAAAAAAAGAGCGGAATTCGGTCGCACCTTTCGCTGGCAAGTTATCGAAAAGGGCTGCTTTAGACCAGCTGACATTATCGTCACTGACCTCAATTTCCATTACCTTAGGCCAGTTGGCACCAAAATCCCTGGTCACATAAGAGAAACCCTTGATCGTGGCCTTTTCTCCCAGATCGAGTGTGATAAAATGCGGCGGACGAGGTTCGTTACCTTGCCATTGGGTATGCCAAAAGGTGCCTCGATCTCCATCTAAGGCGTGAATAGCATGTCCATTATTTGGGCCTTCGCCATTAATTTCCTCCGATGATACCGCTTTAACGGTCCATTTGGCCCTTGACAAAAATGGCATCGCCTGCGCGTCTAGCGAACCGGTCACAATATAGAGCAGGGTTTGATGGGTATTATCCTTTACACTACCTGTTACATTGGCAATATGAATAGGCAGAAGATAGGTTTCAAATGGTTCCATCTTACCCAGCCCGCTAATACGGAGTGGAATTTTATCAGACACATAGCTGTTGGCCGGAATAACCACCTTACTGGCCAGTTGGTAGCTGTTGCTTGGCAAGAGTTTATAATTTTTTCCGTTTTTTGTATTGTATTCTTGGACTGCCGCCTCGTCTATGCTCAGATCTACCTGGACGTCATTGTTTATTCCGCTTTGTGCCGGAATGGGATATGGACTGACCATTGATAGCGTGAAATAGGCTATTACAGGATTCTCGTTCAGAATTATTTTAAGATCCACCGGATTTGCGGCTCCTGTAATATAAACTTCATTACCCTTATTTTCCTCCTTTTTGCATGAAAAAAGAAGAAAAGACAAACATGCGAATAAGATAATCGTTTTCATTGCTGTTATTTTAATTTTACCAACCGGGATTTTGTGTAAGTTTATCGTTTAATGTCAACTGGTCAATTGGCAGTGGTCTTAGATACATCTTATCGTTCCATTTCCGTTGCGCCAATTGTGGATATACTTTGATCAGTCCATTGGCATCAAGTTCTTTATTAAAACTTGAATATTGGCTTTTCAGCGCATCCGTTACTCGGATGCCCAGCACCGTTTTTGGATTCTCGATAAGTTTACCCGCTTTCCAACGCACCAAATCATCCCAGCGAAACCCTTCTCCGACCAGCTCCACGGCACGCTCTCTTCTGATTTCTTGAACTAGAGCACCTAAATTATAGCCGTAGGCAGGCCAGTTTGGATCCTGAAATCCCACATTTTCTTTCAGATGAGCCACAGCTACCCGATCCCGGATCGGATTAATGGTTTGATCCAAGACAGCCTGTGTGCATTGACCGAGTTCGGCTTTGGCCTCAGCATGATTGAGCAAAACCTCAGCATAGCGGAAAATAAAAACATCCAATGTAGACAGCCCCAAATTCCACTGCGCAGGATCTGGTGAATGGTATTTCATCACATAGTAACCTGTCGTACAATATTGTGGATCGATCATAGGTAATTTCCGATATTGTATGGTGCCGTTCTCCAGATTTTTAAAAGGCAATTTCGGATTATCAATGGTCTGTAATAGTCTTGGATCGCGATTTTCCAATTCGGTAACAGGCAGCTGATCACCTTGGTATTGTGCACTTAAACCAATGGGCAATCCATCTTTACATAGGTAGGATTCCACAGCACTTTTGCTCAGGCCAGTGAAACTCTCTTCCAGCTGGCGGGTATTGTTGTGCATCAAAAGTTCGGGCACATAAATCCGTGGCATAATGCATTCGCTGTTTTTGCTCAGGTCTTCCTGCAAAAAAAGATTGGTATAATCCGTCGCAGGCTGTCCATTGTTCCATATCGAATAATTTTTAGAATCTATGATCTCCTGTGATGCACTGGCGGACTTTTGCAGAAGCTGCTCCCAGCCTGCAATATTCCGATATTTACGGTAGGTTCCTTCATAGAGGCAGACCCGCGATTTAAATGCCAGTGCAGCATATTTATGTAATTCTCCTGACTTTACCTCTTTGGCAGCAGGTAGATTGGCAATAGCAAAATCCAGATCGGCAACAATAGAGTCGGCAATTACTTGACGCGAATCCCGCGCTGTAAAGAGCTGCTCGGCGTCTACCTGTAAGTCTGTATTCACCCAAGGCAGCTCACCGAAGTATTTCAGCTTGTTAAAATATTCCCATGCGCGAAAAAAACGGACCATGGCGACACTTTTATTAATCTTTGTCTGACTACCTTTGGCTCTGCTGTAATTCCGCAGGAAATAATTGCAGGCTCTGATATTGTACCAGTCGCCATTGGACCAACCGCCACCTGAGGTCGGAACCACCGAAGTACCGAAAAGATAACCATTCGGAGAGTTGCTCACATACCAGTCGGACTGGTTATCTGCACCCGGCCCCATAGCTCCCGGCAGATTGGTATAAAATCTGGACGCATAAAGTTCCAGGTCCTGATCCGTCTTCCAGAACGAGGGATCCGAAAGTGCGTCCTCAGGATATAATTCCAGTTCATTCTTACATGAACCCATCAGAAAAATGATGGAAAAGTATAGTATTATATTATTGAATTTCATGATTTTTCGATTTACAAGGTTAAGTTAATACCGAATGAGAAAGATCTAAACAAGGGCGGTTTGCCAAAGTCGACCAGTTCGGGGTCATATATATTCAATAGGCTGGTCACCGTAAACAAGTTTTCGGCCGTCACATACACTCTTACCCGGTCGATTTTGGCTTTAGCCAGCAGTTGCTTGGGCAGCGAATACCCTATACTGAGTGTCTTGAGCCTTAGATAAGCTGCGTTCTGAAGATAGCGGGTCTGTGTTTTCCTATTCCCATTGGCATTGTCATAGCTTGACCGAGGGAAGTAGGCATCTCTATTGTCTTCACGCCAGGCATCCAACGCGTGTTTAAATGGTACGCTCCATTCGCTTGTAAAACCCCAGAATTGATTTCCGCCAGGCATAACATCCCGTTTGCCAATGCCTTGGAAAAAGAAATCAAAATCAAAGTTTTTCCAGGCCATGTCCCCACGGAAGCCGAAGGCATAGCGGGGCTCGTTATAACCGATTATTTTTAGGTCGCCATGGTCAGCCAGTGTGCCTTTGCCTTCTGATATTTCACCATCGCCATTCAGATCTTTATATTTTACATCTCCGGGATGCCATGTGCCTCCATAAACCTTTGATTGATCGGCATGTTCTTTAATCTCCGCATCGCTCTGGAAAAGTCCTTCGGTCTCATACCCCCAGATCTCCCCCCAGACCTTGCCGGGATAGTGGGACCAGATGCTTCCCTGCGGATTGTTATACCGTGTGATCGTACCCTTATTGTCCGATAAAATGGCACTCAGACCATATGAAAAATCTCCTTTCCGATCCCTCCAGCCTAGGGATAGCTCCCAGCCTATCGTCTTTAAATCTGCGGCATTCGATTGGGGCACGCCAGTACCAAGGATCGCTGGAACAGGAGTACCACTGGTAATCATATCAAGGGTATTACGACGGTACCAGTCAAAGCTACCATTTAAACGATTGTTAAGAATGGCGAAGTCCAATCCAAAGTTAAATTGTCTGATGGTTTCCCAGGTGAGATTCGGACTCACCAGATCGGGAGGGTTCACACTCGTGATGCGCTTGCCGTCAACGATATACCCCATTTCACCATTGGTAGACATGATCGGTATATAAGGATAGTCTCCTCCTTGACTTTGCGAACCCAGGTCACCATAGGAAGCCCTGACTTTCAGTTCGTTCACATGGGTTTTCAAGCCTTTGAAAAATGCTTCATTGGAAATACGCCACCCTCCGGATACGGACGGAAAAAATACAAAACGCTTATTGGTCGGAAAGCGCGAAGAACCGTCATATCGACCATTTAACTCAATCAGGTAGCGGTCATCGTAGTTATAGTTGATCCGCCCGAAATATCCCATTGTCGCATTCGCTCTTTCGCCGCTGTTGTTATATTTCTCACCAATGGCTTGTCCCAGCGAAGCGAGGTCATTGCTGATCAGATTGAGGCGCTCTGCATTAAACCAGCGGTAGGTTTTCTTTTCATAATCATAACCTGCCAGAAATTTGAACTGATGTTTGTCCAGCTTAAGTGCATAATCTGTAAAAGCACGCACATTTTGATAATAGTTATCGTCATTGGTATATTGAACCCGGCTGGGCGTGGTATGTGGATAGACGGTGACAATATCAGGATTTGCAGTCGATTCAAGGATTTCCTTACCATGATACTTTTTATTAATGGAATACATATTGAAGTTATAGTCCATATTGACCGTCCAATTTTTCAGGGGTGTCAAGGTGAATCCTCCCCCCGCCCAGACATCATTTTCCTTATGCTTACGATTACCGGATACCTCCTGAAGTGCGACCATATTCGTCCAGCTGCCCTGTCCCGAAAAAGTTCCATCCGGATGGTATACCGGCATCAATGGCCGCAGATCCGCACCGTAAAAACCTTCCTCTAATCCAAAAGAATTCATCCCATACGGTGTATTCCGAAAAGCATGATTGTATTTGGTTTTCATGCGAACTTCCAGCCAGTTGTTCAATTGTGCGCTGAGGTTGAGATTGAGATTATAGCGCTGGTACCGATCATCATAATGTTTTAGAAAACCACCCTGGTCCAGCACACCTGCAGATCCATAATAATTGACCTTATCCGATTTTCCGCTCAATGATACGCTATGGTTCTGCATCAGTGCAGTTTTCTTGCGTGTCTCCGCAATCCAGTCCGTATTGCCGGCATAAAGGTATTTATTGGGGTTAGCGGGATCAAGGAAAACAGGCAGATTGTGCCTTGGATCTGTAAAATATGCATACACATGATCCATATAGTTCTGGTCATAATAGTCTCCCCCGCCCGAGTTTTTATTGGTCTCGTTGTGGAAGTTGACAAACTCCCAGGAATTGACATATTGGGGTACGCGAAGCGGGCTGTTAACCGAGACGTTCGATTGAACCGAAACTTTTGCAGGTCCTTCTTTTCCTTTTTTCGTCGTGATCAGGATCACACCATAGGCCGCCTGCGTTCCATAGATGGAAGCAGATGCCGCATCCTTGAGCACTGTAACGCTTTCGACATCAGCCGGATTGATCATATTTGGATTAACCTGCGCACCATCCACTAGGACCAAAGGTCCACCTCCGTTGACGGAAGTTAATCCACGAACATTAAAACTGCTTCCATTTCCCGGAGCCCCGTTACCCACACCTACGGTAAGATTACCGATAACCCCCTGAAGGCCGCGGCCCAGATTGGTCAATGGACGATCTTCCAAGACTTTTGCATCTACAGATGCCACAGCTCCTGTCAGGTTGATTTTCTTTTCCCTGGCGTAACCCACCGTCACGATTTCATCGAGCACTTTGGTCTCTGGCTCCAGCTGAACGGTATAAAAATCCTTACCATCCAAGCTGAGCCGTGTTTCTTTATAACCTATTAACCTAAATCGCAAAGCACCATGGGTCTTTGTGTTCACCTGAATCTGAAAATTTCCATTGGCATCGCTTTTGGTCGCAGTACTACTTCCCTCGTAGTAGATACTAACTCCGTCGAGGTTATTATGCTGGGTATCGGTAATTTTACCACGGATAATAACCTGCTGCATGTTATTTACATAATTCTGTAGGTCGGCAGCGCTGCTTTGCTGACCATGAACGCTTCCGAGAAGAATCGCTGCCATAAAACAGACTTTTCTTCTGGAAAATGAAAACCGATTAAAATGACTAATCGGGTAATCCAAAAAAGGTAGATTTTTGATCATTGTTTGTCATATTAGAATGTATAATTGGCAAATCTTGCGGCGCTATAAATCGCTGCATCGATAGGACCGAAATTAAGTGCATTCTACTGTTCTGACGATTAATGATGGGTTAATAGTGGGTTAATGCCTCCAAAAAAAGCATTAACCGTCACCGAAACAAAGATTATTCATTCAAATTGCCATCGTAGGGCTGATGGAAGGTTGCTAGATAAAGCTCCTTAAATCGGTTCACCGTCTTTTGGTATTCCGAAGAAAGGTTATGAGCCGCCAATGATTTTAGGTACATCCTGATGATCGTCTCGTCCAATGGGAAAAGTTCCTGAAAAGTTTTCAAAGCAGGAATGTGTTTCGTTCTTTTGTTTTGAATTTCTACCGCCCAATAGGGTATCCAATACTGCAGAACATTCTCCTGCCAGTCACTGAGCAGGATCTTTGTATACTCCGCCGCGAATTCTGAAAGGAATTCTCCACGATGCAATAGCTGTAAAAGCAGGGCTTCGCTACGGCTATTCCCCTCTTGTCTCAACAGCTGATCAATTTCCAGAATATCGCAGAAGAAATTGTCCTGACATTGTACCTTAAAGAGACCTTCTTCAAAAATAATCTGTATTCCAGCTATTCCTGAAATTGCTTTTCGCAATTGGTTTAAAGTAACACCGCGTAGATTTTTAACTGAATATTCGTCCCGCCCCGGCCAGAGAATCTGACTCAATTGGCTGGATGAAACTCCCTGCCTACTCTTAAAGGCTATCAAAACCAGCAATAGATTTTTAAGCCGCTGGCTAAATAGATGTGTAATTACGCGGCCTTTGGAATCATATGCCGTAAAATGTCCGATAAAATAGATACTATTTTCTGTTGTGTCTGCCGCCGCAGTTGAAGACGTTTGAGGAATTTCTACCGCAACAGCACTTGCTTCTTTAGCGTTCTTTATTTTCAACACTGCTGCGCTCTTGCTTTTTGACCAGATTTTTCGGTATGCTGCGATAACAATGGCACCAAATAAAATGAGAAAAATAATCCATTTTTTATAATCGACTGTTGTATTTTTGGCCCCTAAAAGCTGCTCTAGACTATATGCTGGGTAGTTTAACGAATAAACGGAAACCTTTGCCCCGCCGTCGTCCTCAAAGACCTGAGTCGTGACAATAAATTTCTTTTGTTCCGGATTGTAGAAGAGATTGAGATTCGTGGTAATCATATCCGAACGGAACGGAATACTATCACCAACCATCTTGTAGGTCATTTGTTTCAGGTCAAACCGCACCAGCTGTGCAAAGCTATTTGGTTCATATTCGGGGTAGCAAAGTCCATATACACTGCTGTCATTCATGTAAATTAAGTTTCTGGCAAAGACCATATCCTTGTTTTTCCATGCGACCTTTCCGAGTGACCGAATCTTTTTGTTGGCTAAATCAACCTTAAAAAAGTCGTAATAATAGCTACGTCCAAGCGTCTGGTCTCCGGAGGCATTCCCGATCCCTCCAAAGAGCAGCATCTCTTTGCTGTCCGGCATCTTGCCCCAGGAAGAATAAAATCTGGGGGAAGGAAGATCGCCTGTAAAAGCAAGTTTCTTCCAGCCTTGACTTTTTAACTGGTAGAATTCGTTAAAATATCGTTGATTGCCATATCCACCGAAAGTATATAGGGTAGAATCGGCGCTATCTGCCCAATGTGTATGTTGGTGCATCTGCCGCCCGATACCCCCAATCTGCGCTGCAGTCCATCTTTTGGTGCTTAGGTCAAGATACGATAAGGTCGGCTCTTTGCTGGACGAAGCTATTTCGTAAGCCGCGAGTGCTTTACCTTGTATAGGAAGCAACATCCCAAGAGTCCAATTATGAAGTGGGAAAGTATTGGCATACGCTTCAGCAATCAAAGTTTCATCTTCCAGACTGAACCTTCGGAGCGAATCCTTTGCAACGAAATACAATTCATTTGGGGGATAATATGCAATCCCCGTCGTGTAGGGGCTCTGAAACTGGAGCAACTTTTTCCAATGATACGCATCTTTTATCAGCCAGACTGGATTTTTAACAGCCCCTACTTTTTCCGATTTTTGATCATGTACGATGGTACCATCGTATTCATCGAATCTAAAGAGAAAAGATTTTTTTGCATTATAGATCTTCAGTTCCCGGAGCGAAAATGAAGGAACGTCAACTGAACTGGGATTAAGCCCGAAAATCGGTTTGGGCGAGAAGGTATGCCCGACAAAATTGTAATTGGACTCACCCCGAGCTTTCCCTATTGTCAAAGAAATCTTATTCCTAGGCGCATCGAATTTTATATTGATCGGAATCCATACATTTTTTTTGAGCTGGTTCTGATCCAATTCCAAACTTATCAGATTGAGGGCTCCCTCTTTATTTAGTGTAAACCGACTCCGCCCATTTCCTAAATTATTATAAATAAGACTGATGGGCATCCTTTGGTTTTCATCCTGATAAAATAATATATACCCAAAATGCCTGAGATCCTGAAATGATAACTCAAAATCAATGGATAGGTCACCCGAAAACTGAGGGGCGGCGTATTCAAAAACATGAAGAGATGGTCTTTTTTCTATCAAGATACCACTACCCTGAAATCTTAAACCCTGACCTAAAAGCTCATAACAACATAGCGACAGCAGGTTGATAAAAAAAATCAAAATTGACTTCATGCAGAAATTCAGTATTGTTAATAGATCTTGGTTATCCTTTAATACCGTAAATGTACATATATTTCTTATTTTAGGAAAAGCCGGCAATAGATTATTAGCAGCTGAAGTCAGACAAACTTGGCTATCAACAAGAAAAGCTTTTCTGCCGGGATCCGCGCTAATTTTCCATGTCAATGGCAGCGCTATGATCGACGCAGCAATAAAACTTGTAGATTTACCAGAAAAGATATTTTCTAAGGTCGGGGTCGAACAAAAAATTAAATAATTGGTTGTTTTTATGCTAAATCTTATCTTAGTATCCAACTTGAGTAAGTGCTGTAGGCAGGATATCAAACGGACTTTAACAATAAACTAATCGGCCGGAGAATCAGCCTGCTATTCAGGAACAATTATGAAGGATAAGGAAGAAAAAAATTGGCAGGTTGCCGATACAAAAGTATTTTGGGGAGAAATTGCTCCCACAGATCATGTACTGCAAATTTATGAAAATGACGAGTCTTTTCTCTGTACGCTTGAGGGATTCGTGTTAAGTGGTCTGGAAGCCGGTGAATGTGTCGTATTGATCGCTACACCTGAACACATCACTGCTTTATGGGACCGATTATCTCAAAAAGAACTGGCAGTTGTTGAGTTAATCGCTGATGATCAACTTATCTTCCTTGATGCGGAAGAAACATTATCCAAATTTATGGTCAATGGATGGCCAGAAGCAATGCTATTTGACGAAACTGTCTCAGCCATTGTCAAACGCGCCACCAATAGGAATCGTTCACTTCGTGCTTTCGGTGAAATGGTTGCTTTGTTATGGGCCAAAGGAGAAAAGTCATCTACAGTACATTTGGAGATATTATGGAACCGTTTTTGTGAAATGCAGCGCTTTTGCCTTTTTTGTGCCTATCCAAGCAATGGTTTCACCCAAGAGGTTAACTTCTCGGCCCATACAATATGCTGCGCGCACGCTAAAATGATAAGCGGAGATCAAAAATCATCTACAAATATTTTTTACAAAACTGTTTCTCAGCAGCAATCAGGAGTCGTAACTTAATGCGGTATCTTAACTCGGAATATGGCCCCCTTACCTATTTCGCTTTGAACAGATAGCTCGCCCTTATGTTGATCGACAATGTCTTTACTGATATATAGGCCTATTCCAAACCCCGAGATATTGGAAGTAATATCCGCTGCCCTGTAAAACCGGGAAAAGATATGACCTTGCTGTTCCGGGGAAATGCCCATACCAAAATCCTGAACCTGTAAAACACAACAGCCCTCCTGTTCCAGAACACTTACTTTTACTAGATTAGCTTCTGGTGAATATTTGATGGCATTATTGAGCAGATTAATCACGACCTGCTCCAACCTTTGCCTATCACCGGATATCTTATATGAAGGTTTTTCGCTATGGAACGCTATCAGGTGGGAGCTGGCAGCATATTGAGTCTGCTCGATGACTTCCTTAACCATCTCTACCACATCGAAAGATGAGCGGGAAAGTGGCAAATGGCCTGTTTCAATCCGGGCTACATCAAGCATGTCACCTACTAATGAAGACAATCTATTCGTCTGTTGCAAGGCTTTATTGATGATAACTTTGTTGCTATCACCTTCAACCATACGCATACTAATAAACTGCAAAAAACCCTTTAAGCTAGTGATTGGCGTTTTCAATTCGTGACTTGCAAGCCCAATAAATTCGTCTTTTTTTGCATTGAGGCTTCGAATCTCCTCGTAGAGCGTTGCATTTTCTAATGCTGTATTCGCTAAAGTAGCAATACCTACAAGCAATTTTTCATGGTCTTCATTAAATCGGTTTTCATCCTCATGTCCAAAAACAAGCTGCCCAACCACATCGCCTGATTTTGATATTACAGGTATAGAAAGAAAGCTCTCTATATTCGCTCCTTCCTTAGCAAGATGCTTTATGTTACTTTCAAGATCCAACAAATTAAAAGAATCATCAGCCATGGCTTTGCGCAAGCTCTTTTCAAAATTTTCCATCCGTCCAGCATAGGCAAACTGTACTTGCTGTTCTTGAATTGAATCTCTGGGTTGATAGGAAAATATACCAAAACCAGCACCAATAATTTTAGTAGAGGCATCTATCACACGTTGGAGTATTTCATTGATCTCCAGGCTTTCTGAAACCAGCTTACTCATCGTGTTCAATGTCTCCACATGGGACGTATAACGTTGCAGTTTTTCTTCAAATTCCTTTTGTCGGGAAATATCCCGGGCAATTTTTGACGCCCCAATAATTTTTCCAGTTTCATCTATAATTGGAGAAATTGACAAGGAGACGAAGATCTGTTTTCCATCTTTGCGCAATCGCATCGTCTCAAAATGCTCAATCCGTTCGCCATTCTTTATTTTATTGATAATCAATTCCTCCTCTTGAAGACGTTCTGGCGGAATAATCAATGAAATGTGCTTGCCCAATGCTTCGGCTTCAGTATGACCAAACATGATGCCTGCGGCATGATTCCAGCTCGTAATCATGCCCTGCAAATTTTTGCTCACGATCGCATCGTCCGATGTATTTACGATCGCAGCAAGCCTTGCCTGACGCTCTTTGCTTTCAATAAGCAATCGTTCGAACTTCAATTCCTGCTTTGCAAATAAATTTTCGCTTCTTTCCAGCGCAGCGATATTTTGGAAGAACAGATAAATTAAGCAGATTCCATTTACATCTTCTATCAAATGGGAGGAAAATGCCACATGGTATTCATCCTCATCTACCAGAATATTGGCCAACTTGTTTATTGCGGGAACTCCTGTGACCAATGATTGGTAGAATAGCTCCCCGGAATGCGTTTCTTTAAAAAAAGGAAATAAATTTCTTTCGCCTAAATCGGCTTTTTCAATTCTCAGTAAACGAAGAGCTGAGCTGTTTCCATAAGTTATAAGACCGGTCGAATCGATTGACACGATCGGGATATTGTTTAAATCGTGAATATCTTGAATGTCCCGATGTGAAAATTTGTTCATAAAGCTACAAATTGATAAAGTTAAATTTTTAGCCTGTCTGCGCTGCACCCGCAATAAGACTTAAAAGCTGGCTCATGTCAAATGGTTTTGCAAGGTAAACATCTGCCCCGGCGTTTATGGCAATCTGTTCGCCCATAAGATTTGCCGACATGCAGATAACGAACATAGCACTGATGCTCGGGTCATCCCTAATTTGCCTGATCAGCTGATCGCCGGAAACAATGGGCATGGAAATGTCGACCAACAATATGTCCGGAGTTTCTATCGCTAAACGGGCGAATGCATTTCGGCTATCTGTTTCCGAAATAATAGTTGCTTCTGTAAACTCTTGAAGCACCATCTCGAGCATTTCTACAATATTTTTGTCATCATCACAAATAAAAATCTTTCTTCTCATATCTATCTATATTTAGAAGGCAATGGATGATTTCGCCCTTATTAAATTTTATAATTCTATCCCCTAGGTAGTTTGTTAAATCTACAAAAAAATAATCAAATCGGATGCCATACTTATTTTTCATTCCACTTTGTAGCTTATCGTTTTGAAGTCCTGAAAATATAATAGCGACTTCAACCTGCCATACTTGTTGCTTTAGGAGGTATAACCCAGTATATATAGTGGTTTTCTTCGGAAATATCGCTTATCTACGATTTAAAAATTAAAGTAATAATTCCAATACTTTACGTATAAACGGAATAATAAGGTTCGAGTATGGTATTTACAACGAAGAATAGAAAACTTCTGCTATTTACAAACAGCATCCATTTAGCGAAATTTTATAAGTAGAAATACGAGATTATAGATACAGTGAAATGCACATGCGTAAAAAAATCCGTCTCTTACTCTGATATAGGAAAGTATTAATCCTCCTATGAAGTAATTTATCAAGATAAGGGGGCTAAAAAGAAGAAAGTTCGGTGTTATTTGGTAATTAAATATATGTATATAGGCAAAGAGAACACTTGAAGCAATTGATAAACAACGGGTGTTAGCTTTGAAAAAAATGGATAAGTCGAAATTTATTTTCCTCAGATAAATATAGCAGGCAATAAATATACAAACCGAGACTACAACGGAAAGGATTGCCCCAAACATCTCTTTTCGGACATCAGCAGCATGTGTATAAAAAAAGAACTTATAAATTATTACCCCAAAAAAGGTCCCAATAGCTAAAGAAATATTTCTGACACTAAATATCAGCCCGTTACGAAAAATAATTTCCTCCAAAATTGGCGCAACAAATCCTGAAAGAACTATTAAGTTCCATTTAGGAATGTTTTTATGGGAGGATATTACGGGCTCATCCATAACCCCTAGGTTGACAAGCAATGTCGTGATTAATACACCAAACGCGATCATGCACAGCCAATTAAAAATTAAGAGCTTTAGATAACTAAAGACCTTTTCCCCTGCAGAAAGTGATGTCAAATGGAATCTTGAGGGGTATAAATAAAAAGTATACAAACTGTTTTTTATCATTATTAAATTAATTAAATCTACACAATAACTTCTCATTCATTGTCCAAATTATTCGAAAATATCGACCGATGTATATTTTTGATATCTTGATCTAGGAAACTTGGAAATTAATGTTTAATTTAGAATTAAAACTAAAAAAGGCTCCAAAACCTATCTAAGTATTTTGGCTGCTTTTTTAGTTTTTGCCAATGCTGTTACATATTTATAACCTGCCCCGAAAATTTATCATACGAATTAAATGGTTTATTCTACTTAAAATAAAATCAATATGAACAAATTATTACTAATCATAGCAACTTTGCTTTCAATTCTTGCTTGTACGAAAACCGAGCCTCTCGATACAAACCTATATAATGAAGTACAGTTAGATTTAATAGGTCAGAATGATGAAAATGTCTTAGATTCAAAACTGACCATAGCCGATCTGGATCTCTATTACGTCACAATTTCAGGTGATAAGGTCATTCAAAATCACGGAAACCTAGATTTACCAAAGAATATGCAAATTGTAGATATTCAACAGCATAAAGTACTGCGTTTGTTTGCAAACCTCGACGCCAAGAATAATGAATATGCGGAAACCCTATTAAAAGTAAAAGGCTATGCAGATGTTTCCATAAAAATTAAGGTACGAAGACAAAAGGGAAGCCTTGGATACTCCGAGTTATTTTTAAACGGGGAAAAAATTTCGACAGATCTGCTAGCAAAACCAGTGACGGTACAACTGAAAAAATAATTTTAATGGAAATGAAGAAGTTATTTATTCGTTTCCTTTTTTGAATTAACATAGATAATAACAGCGCTTAACATCATCAAAATAGAAGCCAGCAAAAACGGAGCCCCTGAAAACTGAAATGGGGCTTTATCCTGTGTAAAATAGTAAAAAAGATTGGTCATCATTGGTGGCCCGACAATCGAAGTCGCACTGACCAGACTTGTTAAGGCGCCCTGAAGCTCACCCTGTTGATTCGCAGGGATGCTTTTGCTGATCATCGACTGAAGTGAAGGTCCGCAGATGCCACCCAATGAATAAGGAATTAGAAATAGCAGCATCATCCAACCTTCACCGGCAAAAGAAAACAGCAATAAACCCATTGCATAAAAAATCAGGCCGTAATAGATGCTTTTTTGCTCACCCAGTTTAGACGCTGTCCATCTGATTAAAACACCCTGGACCAATCCGAGCAACAGCCCCAACACCCCTAAAGACAACCCTACCGTCCTTTCTGACCATTGAAATTTATACATCGTAAAGAAATGCCAATTACTCTGTACAGCGTGAAGTCCAATATAAATCAGAATTAAAGCAATCACTAAACTTGAAATTTTGGGATGCTTTGCCAGCAGTTTCAGTGATCCAATCGGGTTTGCACGCTTCCATTCAAACGGCCGTCTTCTGTTTTTGTCCAGACTCTCCGGAAGAATGAAATAACCATAAAGGAAGTTCAATAAGCATAATACCGATGCAACATAAAAAGGAATCCGGGCGCCATAGTGCCCCAGCAGCCCTCCCATTACCGGCCCTATAATAAATCCCAGACCAAATGCGGCTCCTATCAATCCAAAATTCTTCGTCCGGGTCTCGTCCGTAGAAACATCGGCTATATAAGAACTTGCTGTTGATATACTGGCTCCAGTGAGGCCCGCCAGAATGCGTCCGACAAATAGCCAGCCAATTGAAGGAGCCAATGCAAGTAGCAGGTAATCCAATCCAAAACCCAGGAGCGAAATCAACAGGATCGGACGCCTTCCGAATCTGTCACTGAGATTACCGACCAGCGGTGCACAGATAAACTGCGTGAACGCATAGGCAAAACCCAGCCAGCCACTATATCTTGCCGCTTCAGTGATGTCGCCATGGATAAGTTCTGCGACAAGTTTTGGTACAACGGGAAGTATAATTCCCCAGCCTGTAATATCAATTAGCAAGGTGATAAATATAAAACCAACTGCCGCTTTTTTCGCTGTATTTTTCATGGCATAAAAATAGACAGCGTTAAAAATTTAGGCATTGACACCTTAATGGCTTTTACGTGCAATTTTTAAGGTGATCTGCCGATTAGCTATGGCAACTTGGCTATTGTCTTCTGGTTTCGGTATGATGTTGGAGATACTCCGCTTATCCGTTTAAAATACCGACAGAAGATGCTGGTCTCCCCAAAGTTCAATGCATGGCTGATTTCCTTGATGGACAAATTGGTCGATTTAAGGAGTGTCTTGGCTTCCAGTATCAACATATGGTCGATCCATTGCGATACCGATCTGCCCGTTTTTTCTTTCAGGAAGGTGGAAAGATACTGGGGCGTCAAATGCAGTTTTTCCGCATAAAAGTTAACGTTTCTTTCTTCCCCGGCATGTTTCAAAATTAATTGGTAGAAGTTATCGATAATTTCATGCGTCCGGCTTTTGGACAAACTCCTGGAATTGGCCATCTCTGTATATAGCTCGGCGATCAAATTGATCATGGCCATGACCAGGTGGCGCAGGATTTCCGCTTTATTCGGGCTTGGCTTTTTGTTGTAAAATCCTTTTATCAAGGTTATCAGTTCATTCTGCAGTCTCCTTTCGTCCTCTCGAAGCCTAACGACAGGCTGCCAGCGCAGCTGATCGTTCATGACAAATTCACGCAGCATTGGAAATGCAGCCATAAAATCGAGAGCGATCGCAATGGTTACGATTTCGGCGTCGTCACTCAGGTATTTTGTATCCATTAATAGCTGTGGCGGCAAAACCGCTATATCACCGGCATTTATTTCGTACTCCAGAAAATGGATCTGCATTTTCATCGATCCTTTTAGCATGAAACCAAGCAGCAATCCGTCAAATAAACGGCTATGTTCGGTATATCCATTACTTGCTCCGGCCAATTGATGGAATACAACGATGCCGTCTGTCTTTTTTGAGGAATCAATTGGATATAACTGATAAACGTTATCCAGTGTGATAAATAAAGCCATGTACAAATATCGAAAATTTCAGTGTACACGATTCATTTATCTTTGCGATCGCTTTCATGGCCTCACGACAAAAAGGCGCTGAAAGGCCCGATGATGTAATTTTTCCGTTAAAGTCGATACCGAAATGAAAAGTTAAAGTCTATAACGAAGTGAAAAATTGCGCCAGATTTCTGTTGCAAAGTGATGATCCGAATCCATATTTTCAAAAAACCAACTGTTTCCTCTTTTTACTAATTTTTGATCAATTCCATCTATCAGAATTGGCAGCTCGGTATCGAGCTTTGATAAAGACTTTTTCAACAACACCAGCTGATAATCTTGTCCTTTGTAAGTTAAACGGAACACCTGTGAACGATGTGGTTCCCCGCTTATCCCGTCAATTGTGCCTTGCATAAATATAGATCTTCTAAAATTTTAAAATACAGCAATTACGCCAATACGAATACACCAAAAAGTAAAAATCGAGCAAAAATCAGCTTAACATTGCATTATTTTTATAACGAATATCAACAAATAATCGTGCCAAAGTCGATGAATTTTTCCCTCTATTGGCGATGAATTTTTCACATATTTTGATTTCGTCATTTTGGCTACAATCAAACTCAATTTGGCAACAGGTACCCTGTGCCTTCTTTAGACATTTGTAGTATGGAATCAAACAATAACACGATGCAAAAGACAATTTTCATTACAGGAGCTTCTTCCGGTTTGGGAAAAGCAACTGCCAAACTATTTCAACAGGCGGGTTGGAATGTGATCGCAACTATGCGAAATCCCGAAAATGAAACCGAACTTACCGGGATCGAAAACATCACGCTATTAAAATTAGATGTTACCGATCCGGCCCAGATCAAAGAAACTGTAGCAAAAGCGATCGCTATAAGTAACATTGATGTCGTTTTCAATAATGCAGGTTATGGGCTAATGGGTGCGTTTGAAACGTTGAGCGACGAAAAAATACTTCGCCAAATCGATACGAATCTATTGGGCGTATTGCGCGTTACACAAGCCTTTATCCCCCATTTTAAAACACAGAAAAGTGGTTTATTTATTTCGACCACATCGATTGGTGGATTTATGGGGTTCCCGCTACATTCCATGTATCACGCGACAAAATTTGCCTTGGAGGGCTGGAGCGAAAGCATGTCCTTTGAATTGAAAAAATTTGGAATAGCAATCAAAACAGTTGCTCCGGGAGGAATAGCGACAGATTTTGCAGGTCGTTCTTTGGATATGAACCGAACTTCCGACTATCAGGACATTGAAGACAAACTGTTCGAACAAATGGGTCTGATGATGCAAAATGCATCCACGGCCGGGCAAATTGCCCAAGTGGTGTATGAAGCCGCCACGGACAATAAAGATCAGGTACGTTATCTGGCAGGCGAAGATGCACATGCGCTCTATGAAAGACGATTGCAAATCGGAAAAGAAGCATTCAGGCAAGAAATCGCAAAACAATTTGATGCCTAATTTTTTAAAGCAGCAACTGCCTTGCAAGGCAGTTGTTTTTTGTAAATTTGTAAAACAAAAACGGGATGCATAGTATCAATTCCATATCCGAATTTCATCGGCAATTGTCCTTGCCGGCCCCATTACATCCGCTCATCAGTGTAATTGATGTTGCTGGAATTAAACCCGATGAAAGCGACATCTGGGAGCAGTTCTGCGTGAATTTCTATAGTATCTCGCTTAAAAAAGACGTTACTGCAAAAATAAAGTATGGCCAGCAATATTACGATTTCGACAAAGGAACAATGAATTTTATTGCTCCCAAGCAGGTTCAATCGTTGACGATTGCCGAAATCAGAAAAATGAATGTCGAATGCGGAAAAGGTTACATGCTGCTATTTCACCCTGATTTTTTGTATACACACCCCCTAGCCGCCAAAATAAAAAATTACAATTTCTTTTCGTATGCGCTTAACGAAGCACTACATCTCTCCGAACGGGAAGAAAAAGACATTATAGAAATTTTTCTTAAAATCGAACAAGAATATCAACATATCGACAAACATACCCAAGGTATTATTTTGTCACAAATTGACATGCTCTTGCAATACAGCAACCGTTTCTATGAGCGTCAATTCATTACTCGAAAGGCGGTAAACCATGTGCTGCTGATCCAATTGGAAAAATTGCTGGATGATTATTTCGACAGCGAGGAAACCTTAAAACAAGGGCTTCCAACCGTAGAGTATTTAGCCGAAAGCCTCCATGTATCAGCACGATATTTAAGCGATTTGCTACGTTCAGTTACCGGCAAAAACACGCAGCAGCACATTCATGATAAGTTAATTGAAGAAGCCAAGGAAAAACTTACGGCAACAAGCCTTTCCGTGGCTCAAATTGCCTATAAACTCGGTTTTGAACATCCACAATCGCTCAACAAACTGTTTAAGAAAAAAACCAATGTTTCACCTTTAGCGTTCAGACAATCGTTTAAGTGACAAAACAGTATAAATTAAATTTTAGTGCGAATTGTGTGTTACATTTAAAGAAACCTGCGCTTCCCCATTGCTTTCATGGCCATCCCTGCGGCTAATCCCCCGATTACATACCAGGCCACGGTCATTAACTTGGTACGGTCGGTCTTTTTTATCGGCTGGGCATCCAGACCTGCCTGCTCAGGAATGGTCAATGTTGCCAGGCCCACCACTGTTCCGAGCAACGCTCCTTTGAGCAGCAGATTTTTTTGACCGCCGTATCCGATGAGGGTATACAACATGGCGTTGGAAGCTACGTCTGCACCAAAAGTTGCCGCCACCAGCGCGTTCCCTTTTGGCGGTTTAAACCCGGCAAAACGCACTGTTTTCTGCATGGCCTCCTCGCCTACTTTGTCGACTTCCGGCGCTTGGGTGTCAAATCTTTTGGCCGCGCTATGGACGACATTGAGTACAAGCGCACCGATCAGTCCGCCCAGCATATTTTTATTGAATCCATTCATATGGTGTTCTTTTTGTTTTCAATCTTGTCTGTCAAAATATGTACAGTTATTTTGAGAACACCGGGCAGCCTAAAATAGTTCAATCAAATCTACCGACAAATTCCGCTCCGCGGCTTGCACGTTAAGCCGTCAAAAATAATCAATCCATTTCCCGAAACCGGACCGGTGTCAGCTGCATCATTTTTTTGAAGAAATTATTAAAATGGGTAGCCTCTTTAAACCCTAAAGAGTAAGCGATCTCCGAGACGTTCCATTCGGTATGTCTCAGCAGTATTTTCGCCTCCTGCAACAGCCGCTCTGCAATAATCATGGAGGTTGTTTTTTCAGTGATCTCCTTGACGGCGCGGTTAAGGTGATTGACATGAACGGCGAGTTGACCCGCAAATTCAGAGGGCGAACGAAAGCCTACCCGCTGCCCCACATCTTCAATCGGAAATTGACGCTCCAGGAGCTCCAGAAACATATGGGTAATCCGTTGCGCGGCATTCGCCTGCTGCTTTTCAGCTTTTGAAGCGGTTTCCATACGAAGGGTATAGTGAAGCAGATCAAATACAAGATTTCGCAGCAGATCATATTTATGTGCGTAATCCGAATCCAGGCTATCCTTCATCTTCAGGAATACCTGCTCTATATCTTCCTTTTGCTCATCCGTAAGCTCAAAAACAGGTATAGCGTTGGGTCTAAAAACCTCATAGTCACTGAGGTTGCCGAAATGATGAAAAAATGATGCCGTAAATACACAGAAAAATCCGGATTTATAGTCATCGATCCATTCAAATTTGTACGGGATCTGCGGATTTGTAAAAAATAAGGCCTGCTTTTTAATTTCAATGACCTTATCCGCATAATGTATCCTGTTTCTACCGATAATCAGGGTAATCTTAAAATAATCTTTCCTGCTGTAGACCACTGGCTTGGTATGCTTACCTATATATTCATCTATTTTAAAGACATTGAAATGCCCTACCCCATTTCGGATATTTTCGGGGACCCGGTCAAATTTAGACTGGTAAAATCCCTCCAGTGACTGCATTTTCTCCATAGGATAAATGTACGAAAATCAAACAAAAAGCGTTATCGCTCAGTTACGACAGCGCTTTCTATTTTTAGCGGAAGATTCTTAGTTAAAATCTGTTGAAAAAGAAATAGGCTTGTTGCTTTCCAGTTCTTCTGCAAGCAGATTAATTTTTTCAGTTGCCCTTCTGTAAGCGTCGCTTCCGAGATATAGACGTACAGGCGGGTTGGGATTAGCGACCAGATCGATTAGAACCTGTGCCAGCATTTCGGGGTCGCCGATCTGTGTTCCGTTCATGGCCGCATATTTTTTGTGCGAGCCCCTGATCGCACTGTAGCCCTCAATTTTCTTTTCCGCAAAAACAAGGGAGCTGTCCTCCAGAAACTCCGTCCGGAATGCCCCCGGCGCCACCACCGTCACTTTCACACCGAACTCTTTCACATCTTCTGCCATCGCCTCTGAAAGCCCCGTCACCGCATATTTTGTTGCAGCATACATGGCCCAACCTATTCCCGGAGCGAATCCTGCAATCGAAGAAATGTTGATGATATTGCCCGATCGCTGTTGCCTGAAATAAGGCATCGCAGACTGCATGGTTTTGATAACGGCCATGACATTAATATCAAAACTATCCTTGATTTCTTCCTGACTTATTTCTTCAACAGCGCCACCGATCCCATAGCCCGCATTATTCACCAGGACGTCGACTTTTCCAAACTGTGCTACCGTACGTTCAAAAGCTTCGCGGATGGATTCCGCACTTGTCAAATCCACTTCCAAGGGCAGGAATTGCTGTCCTTCAAAATGACCGACTGCGTCTATTAAGCGCTGTGATTCCCGGCTTGTTGCCGCTACACGATAGCCTTCTCCGATGAGTTTTTTGACCAACGAAAGCCCCATTCCTTTGGAAGCCCCCGTTACAAACCATACTTTATCTGTCTTCATATTTCATTGATATATAGGACAAAATTAGAACTTCAGCCGCCCACAGTAATAACGAAATAGAAACAATAGATTACAAAAATCAAACAGTCTGATTTTATATATTTCGTTGACGGGGTACCATCAACTCGTTTCAGTATACAAGCTTCAATTAAACATCGCCCTAAATTCCAACGGTGTTTGGGCCGTTTTCTTTTTGAACAGTTTGCTGAAGCTTTGCGCATGCTCAAAACCCAATTCGTAAGCTATTTCGTTTACGGTAAGCTGCGTCGTTGATAATTTCTCCTTTGCTTTTTCAATGAGTTTGTTGTGAATAAACTGCTGGGTATTCTGACCAATGAGCGCCCGCAGCATATCGCTCAGATATCCCGCAGAAAGATTCAGCTGTTCCGAAAGAAAATGTACGGTTAGAACACCTTGAACAAGCGGATGATCATTGTCCAGATAGTCATCGAGCAACGCTTCTGCCTTCTGCAGAATATCATTGTTCACACTTTTCCGGGTAATGAACTGCCGTTTGTAAAAACGGTTGACATAGCTTAGCATCAACTCAATCTGGGAAATAATAACTTCTTGGCTAAACTCGTCTATCCGGTTGTCCAGTTCATTTTTCATGATGTTCAAGATCGCAATCATCGTTTCTCTTTCCTGATCCGATAAGTGCAGCGCTTCATTCACCGAATAGGAAAAATACCCGTATTTCTTAATTTTATGTGCTAAGGGGGAACCCAGGAAAAAGTCCGGATGAATCAGCAGCAGATAAGCGTAGGTATCCCTATTGTATTCTGTGCTACCGACCAACTGATTGGGTGCAAAAAAAAGCATGCTTCCTTCATTAAAATCATAATAGCCTCTACCGTACTTCAGTTTTCCGCTGTTCTTTGTGATAAAGGTTATTTTATAGAAACTTAGGACATCGTAGATCGGAGCCATATCTGTATTGAATGGATTGTCCTGATTGAAATGGACCAGGCTGATCAGCGGATGCTGAGGTTTTGGCAGGCCAAAAGCTTCATGGCTCTCTGATATGGATATAAAGCGTCTTAACTTGTCATCTTTCTTTTTCATACCCTAAATTTATAAAAAAACTACCATGGAATCTGACTGCCTTGTGCTGTACGGTAAGTTGCCGGTCCGGTAAAACTTCCATTGGGAATATCTTCTGCAAGTGCAACGCGTATCGGCTCAAGTGATCCTTCTTCTACACTATCCGTACCTTCGAAGTTATTCAGCGCTGTCGCCGTAAAGCCCGGGCTGACGAGGTTGACCTTAACATTTGTATTTTCCAGTTCATTTGCAAGGGACAGGAAAACACCGTTTAAAGCTGTTTTGGAAGCCCCGTAAACGGCATCAAATCCGCTGCGAAAGGCATTTTCAGCATCTGCATTAAGGGTCAGCGAACCCAGCGAACTTGAAACGGTTACGATCCTTGCTGCTTTTGCCTTCCGCAACAAGGGCAAGGAAGCCTGTGTTAGGGCAAGGGTCCCAAAAACATTGGTTTCCCAGACCTGACGCATCTCTTCTATTGATGCTACGCTTGCCTTCTGGGCACCAAGAATCTCCCACAGGGTACGGCCGGGAATCCCTGCATTTGAAATTGCCGCATTATTGACCAGCAACGTAAGATATCCAAAATCATGCGCTATTTTACTTACTGCATGTCTGATTGAGTCGGGATCGGTAATATCCAGCTGAATAGCTTGTGTTTTACCCCCTATCTCCTTTGCAGCATCTTCTCCTTTCAGTAAATTTCGTGATCCAACAAACACATCATATCCATTTTCAGCAAGGGCTTTGGCTATCTGAAAACCAACACCTGTATTGGCTCCTGTAACAAGGGCTACTTTTGTTTCATTTGTCTGCATGTCTACTTATTTTAAATTTAATAAGACAAATTTCTTCATCTATGGGCAATCATTTGTAGTCGAATCGCGGAAATTTCTAACCAAATTAAAGGTAGATGCACTATTTTTTGTGATCCGTAATTCGGTTACAAGATTCCGTAATTGGGGTAAACATCAGAAAGCCTATGCTTTGTAATTTTGGATAACAAAAATGAGAAGCAGATGAAAACAAGAAAATTAGGTAAGCAGGGACTTGAGATTCCAATGATAGGCTTAGGCTGTATGGGGATGAGCAGTTTTGCGTCCACAGGCGATATCTACGGCAAAGCCGACGAGAAAGAATCCATTGCTACCATCCACCGGTCACTGGAACTCGGTGGCAACTTTTTGGATACGGCTGATCTCTATGGACCTTTTGAAAACGAAAGGCTGATCGCTAGAGCCTTAAAGGGCAAACGAAACGAATTTATCATTGCCAGTAAATTCGGTTTTGAGATCGATGACAACGACCAAGTGACCTGGCGCATAAACGGCCGGCCCGATTATATCCGAAAGTCCATCGAGCGCTCGCTGAAGAATCTCGATACCGATATAATAGACCTCTACTATATGCACCGTCCCGATCCCAATGTTCCGATCGAAGAAACTGTGGGCGCAATGGCCGAGCTGGTTACAGCAGGCAAGGTCAGGTACCTGGGCATTTCAGAAGTCAGTGCCGAGCAAATCCGAAAGGCGCACGCAACGTTCCCGATCACGGCTGTGCAGAATGAAATCTCCCTATTCGGACGCGAGGTGGAGACCAATGGCGTATACGATCTGACCCAGGAGCTGGGTATCGGCCTGGTGGCCTACTCTCCTTTGGGCCGCGGATTTATCACAGGCGAGATCAAGTCGCCGGACGATATCCCTGAAGACGATTTCCGCCGGCTTATCCCGAGGTTTCAGGGCCAACAGTTTTATAAAAACCTCGATCTGGTCCGGGAGCTTGAACAGATCGGAAAAGAAAAAGAAGTTACGCCGTCACAGCTGGCCCTTGCCTGGCTGATCCAAAAAGGAATCGTGCCGATACCGGGTACAAAAAGGGTCCGCTATGTGGAGCAGAATATTGCAGCAGCCGACATCCTACTGACGTCGCAAGAGCTACAGCGCATTGAAGCTATTCTGCCGGTCGGACTGGATACCGGCTCCCGGGATGTAAGTATTCCCCTGCAACCCTAAAAAATATAAATGCCATGTCTGCAGAAAGCGCATGGCATTTTCCTTAAATTAGTCTACCATTTAACAGGCAATAAGAGCATGTCAAAAAAAGAATCAGTATTGATCAGGGTCAATAGTATCGCTGACTATCACGAAGCGCTGCAGCTACCCAAACCCCTGCATCCGCTTTTTAGCATCACGGATTTCTCAAAAAATAAACTTATGCATCCGGCGGTCGAGACCACCTTTCAGCTCAATCTGTACTGCATTTCCATCAAAGAAGATGCGCAATGCGTATTGGGATATGGACCACACCAGTACGACTTTAGGGAAGGCCTAATGACCTTCTTTAAACCCGGGCAGACGATCAGCGTTGATCCGGAGGCAGCCCATGCGGAAATAGGGTATTCCCTTGTTTTTCATCCCGACTTTATCCGCACCTACGATCTGGCAAAGAAAATCGTCGGCTACAGTTTTTTCGACTATCAAGTCAACGAAGCGCTTTTTCTGTCCGACCGGGAAAAAGAGCAGATCCGAAATATCGGAAAAGGGATCTTAAGCGAATATGAAAATGCTATTGACAGCTACAGCCAGGATGCCATTGTCAGTTTTATTGACCTTTTACTCGTCTATTCACAGCGGTATTATAACCGGCAGTTTATCACACGTAAGGTAAACAATGTTCCCTTGGTGAGCCGGTTCGAACAACTGTTGGATCAATACTTTGATGACGAAACCGAACGCAACGGTTTACCGCAGGTAGGATATTTTGCAGAGCGGCTGAATATGTCTAAAAACTATTTAAGCGATTTATTACGTTCGCAGACCGGTGAGAGCGCGCAGAACCATATCCAACATAAACTCATCGAAAAAGCGAAGGATCTGCTGTCCAGGTCCGAACTTTCCGTGGCCGAAATTGCCTATCAACTGGGATTTGAACAGCCACAGTCACTCAATCGTTTATTCAAAAAGAAAACAGCTATCTCACCACTTGAATTTAGAAGAAAGATGACCTTTAACAATCTTTAACTTTACTACCGTGATCTTTCAAATTTTATAGCGTACATTTACATTGTTCTATCGCTCAAGATCGAACGTTAATAAAAATTAAGAATATTTCCCGAGTAAAAATCCAAATGTCCCAGTCTGTAAAATTCAGCAATGTAAATACATTGTTCTCTAAAACGTTAAAACAAAAAATCAATAACTATTTTCAAAATTCACTTCAGCCAAGAACCGGAAATCGTAAGATCTATCTGAAAGCCTCTATCCTCCTGATCAGCTTTGCAGTATTGTATTTCCTTCTGGTATTCGCACCTTTACATTGGAGTATTGCAATAGCATTATGTATCATTTTCGGGGCCAACCTCGCTGCGATTGGTTTTAACATTATGCACGATGCCGGGCACAATTCCTTTTCAGACAATAAAAACCTCAACACTGTGCTCTCCTACTCGCTCAATCTACTGGGCGGCAATATCTACTTTTGGAAGCTCAAACATAATATTGCACACCATACCTATACAAATATAGATGGCGAAGATCACGATATCGAAGTAAAGTTTATGCGTATACACCACGACCAGAAACTTCAGAAGCACCATCGCTATCAGCGTTTTTATTTTCCGCTGCTCTATGGAGTTTCCTATTTAGCGTGGATCTTTTATCAGGATTATGAGAAATATTTCCGTGGCCGTATGGGGCACAAAACTGAGCAATTTCATTTTCCGGTCAAAGAGCGTATTATTTTTTGGATCAGTAAGCTAATTCACTTCAGCTTATTTGTCATTATTCCGATCATTTTCGTCGGGTGGCTGCCCACACTTATCGGCTTGCTGATTTCCGGGACTGTCTGTGGTATGAGCCTAGCCACCGTATTCCAGCTGGCCCATGTGGTGGAAGAAACCGAATTCAAAACCATTGACCAGTCAAAGGTCGAAGAAGAATGGATGATTCATCAGATTCAGTCCACCGCAAATTTTGCTACACGCAGCAAGGTACTTACCTGGTTGCTTGGCGGTCTCAATTTTCAGGTTGAACATCACCTTTTTCCAAAGATCAGCCATGTTCACTACCCGGCGCTCAATAGGATTGTGAAACAGACCTGCAAGGAATATAAAATACAATACAACGAGTTTCAGAGCTTCTGGACTGCATTTAGGTCGCATTTAAAAGTGCTGGAGGCCATGTCAAAATAACCTAGCTATTGGACCGCCACTTCATTTTCTCTGCATCTTCTCTATAGCCTTCATGAGCATCCAAGTCGGTAGCTTCCAGCAAAAAGAAAAGACCAGAAACCTCTGAGAAGCCCGGTCTTTTCTAACTAAGTTATCCATCAAATGGATTATTACAAGGACAAGATTGAGCTGAACATCGTTTGAAAAAATTTCAATTAGTGGTTTGCCGATACCGCTCAAACTTTTGGGGTCTATACCTAGGGAGGAAGAGATAATGACATTTCTGTCAATTTATCAGGTAAAATTTGACAGTTTTGCTGCAAAAATTTCAGTTTTTTAAGCGCGGTATTTTTTTTGTAGGATTTTTAATACAGTCGGCCGACTGACAATTATAATTTATTGTTATACTTTCATTAAAAGGAGGTTACTATGAAACTTGCAAAAAGAAATTGGAACAATTTTTCACTTTTTTCGCCCATGTTTGATAATTTTAACCGTGAGCTTTTAAACTGGGACAACAAAAATTACTCATCAACAAGTACCACTGTTCCTGCAGTCAACATCAAGGAAAATGCAGACAGCTTCGAAGTGGAGGTCGCCGCACCCGGCATGGCCAAAGAGGACTTCAAGGTGACACTCGACGGCAATCTATTGACCATATCTTCGGTTAAGCAAGAAGAAAACGAGGAACATCAGGACAACTATACACGCCGTGAGTTCAGCTATCAGTCTTTCCAACGGAGCTTTGAACTTCAAAAGGAGGTTGTCGATCAGGACAATATCCAGGCACGCTATGAAAATGGTATGCTCCGACTGACCATACCAAAGAAAGAAGAAGCCAAACAGAAAGAACCGCGGATGATCGAAATATCCTAAAAATCCAGATAGCAGCTTTAACTTGGTTAGCCTCCCCTGGAGGCTAACCTATTTTTCAGTCTTTAATATAAAGATTATGAAAACATCCAATTATTATATTGAATTACAGATGTTCTGCCACGGACGTTACATCACCATTGCCAATTTTGATAAGAACAGCTGTGAAAAGATTATTCATGAACTATTTGATGAACTACGCGGTGAGCCCGAGGCCTCCGATAGGAGACGATTACGCATCAATCTTCTGCTGAACGACACAGCGACTTCGAAGATACAATTGCGATCCATCCACTGTACACTGGATGAATTGGCCGAGAATACCAAGATGATCATTAAAAAGACTTTCCGGTCAGTCAACTTTGACTGACTGAACTACAATCCCGCATACAACACAAGTTATCAGCCTATAGACCATTTAAACACATTTTTTTTACAATCATTTTTCTCTAAGCCTTGATTTTTATCAAATTGATTTTTAATTTGGGTGCGGTTTTTCAAAAAGGTACCTGAGCTACCCAAACCGACATTTTTTAAAAGCTAATATTCTATTTAAATATAAATTTTAGTTATTGGATCATGTTAACAGAATTACTAATTACAAACACAGACCGACGTTTTTCTTTCAGGCCATTTTTTATCGTACTTCTAGTGCTGGCCAACAGTTTCTATCTATCGGGGCAGACCACAAAACCCCTTAAATCCAGCTTCGAAGCGAGGCTCATCAATATTGAGGCCCCGAGCAACGAACCTTTTCGTTATACGACGACCCTGACCAATGGATCTGCCCAATTGGTCAATTACAACTTGAATGCCCAGCTGCCCGATGGATGGCAGATCAGCTACCGCGTAGAGGGGTCGCTCGTGACCTCCCTGCAGATGCAGCCCAATAAGGCACAGGAAATCAGCATTGAAATCAGTTGTCCGATCACGGCCAAACCGGATAAATATAAAATCCCCGTGCGGGCAATATCCCCGACGGATACCTTGCAACTTGCGCTAGAAGCTGTCGTCAAGGGCTCCTATGCACTTGAGCTGACCACAGCCAGCGGCCGACTAAGTGATGAAGTTGTATCCGGCAGCAGCAAAGAAATTCTACTTAAAGTCAAAAATACTGGTACCCTTCCGCTCAATACACTGGAGCTGACTTCCCAATTGCCCAGCAGATGGGAAGCAAGTTTCGATCCATCCACTATCAAACAGCTCGAAGCAGGCAAATCTATTGACGTCAAAGTCAATCTAAAAGTTCCCGACAAAACCATTGCTGGTGACTACGCCGCCAAATTCGAGATCAAGTCGTCCCAGAGCAACGCCGACATTTCATTCCGTATGATCGTCAAGACTTCTTTGCTTTCGGGCTGGATCGGCATGCTGGTCATCGTCTTGGCCATTGGTTTGGTGTATTTTCTCATCCGCAAATACGGCCGTCGATAAGGGCTTTACAAAAAGATGATCATCATGAAGGACCCTATCATTCAATTGACAGGCCTGACAAAAAGCTACGGTAAAGTAACCGCCGTAGACCAGTTGGACCTGCATATTTATCCCGGAGAGATCTTTGGCCTGCTCGGCCCCAATGGAGCCGGAAAGACAACCAGCATCCTGATGATGCTAGGCTTGACCGAACCCGCGGCCGGCACTGCCTATGTCTGTGGCTACAATGCCACGCGCAATCCGATCGCGGTGAAACGAAAAGTTGGCTACCTGCCCGACAATGTAGGTTTCTACCCGGATATGACGGCGCTGGAAAATCTATGCTTCATTGCCAGATTAAATGGCCTATCGGAATCCGATGCGCAAGCATCTGCGAAAGATATGTTGCATGTCGTCGGACTTGAAAAGGAAATGCATAAAAAAACGGGCGCATTTTCCCGTGGGATGAAACAACGTTTAGGCTTGGCCGAAGTACTCATCAAGGCTCCCGAAGTTGCTATCCTCGACGAGCCTACGCTGGGCATCGATCCCAAGGGTGTTGACGAATTCCTCGAACTCATCAAGCAGCTCAGCAGAGAGCATAACCTCACGGTACTGCTTTCTTCACACCACCTCCACCAGGTGCAACGTGTATGCGATCGGGTGGGTATTTTTGTTGGCGGAAAGTTACTGGTCGAAGGATCGCTCGAAAGCCTTGCCCATAACCTGCAGCAGCAGAAAGGCATCAGTACCTTTATTACCCTTGACCATGGCCAGAGCGACACCAAACGGTTTGAAGAAGCATTAAAGACCCTGCCCGGGCTACGTAATCTTACGGTAAACGGACTTACGATCGAATTAAAGACAGACAGCGATACGACTGCAATGGCGGTACGCATGCTGGTAAACAATGGCGCTGATATTGTTTCCGTGAACCGCAACGACTACCAGCTCGACGATATTTATAACACCTATTTTGAGAACAGCATAACTACAGATAATGCCTATGAAAAATCCAATGGTTTCTTCAAAAGATATCAATAAACGGCCATCCTTTCCGATGCAGGTGCTAGTCCGCAAAGAAATTGCGGCACATATCCGCAGCTGGCGTTTTATTATACTGATCCTGCTTATTGTACTGACCTTCGGCGCATCCCTCTACGTTTCATCCATGGGACTCAAAGACGCTGTCAGCAATATGCGCGATCCCGATCAGTCTTTTCTCTATCTTAAGCTACTGACCACAACGGACAATTCCATTCCGCCATTTCATGTTTTTCTGAACTTTCTGGCGCCACTATTGGGCATAGCCCTGGGGTTTGACGCCGTCAATGCAGAATATAACAACGGGACACTCACCCGTCTGCTGGCGCAGCCAATTTACCGGGACAATCTGCTGTTTGCCAAATTTCTGGCACCGCTGGCCGTGGTGGGTACATTATTTGTTGCGCTGGTCATGCTGATGATCGGCGGCGGTCTATTGGGTACCGGTGTTCGGATAGAACCTCAGGAATTGCTGCGTATTCTCGGTTTTACGTTGATCAGTGTGCTTTATGTTGCCTTCTGGCTGAGCCTTTCGATCTTGTTGTCGATCCGCTTTCGCCAGCCAGCCACCTCAGCGCTTACCGCCATCGGCATCTGGCTATTTTTTACCGTGTTTTTTCCGATCCTGGTCAATCTGGCGATACGCCCCTTTTTGCCCAACCCCAATTATATTTCGGAGCAGGAGTACATCGGCTATAATGAGCTCATCTTAAATCTGCTGCGCTTATCACCGAGCCAGCTGTATAGCGATGCAACGACTACCCTATTGATGCCCTCGGTACGCAGCCTCGGTCCTATTTCCATGGAACAGATGGTCGGTGCCATCCCTTCGCCACTCTCCTTTCGGGAAAGTTTTCTGATGGTCTGGCCACAGGTCAGTGGACTCAGCGCAGCCATGATGATCTGTTTTGCCTGGTCTTATTATATTTTTATGCGGCGGGAAATCAGAAGTTAAGCGCTTCCAACAAAAGCAGCTACCACCAAAGCAGTTTGTCAAAACTGCATTCATAAACTGTAAGGCGCACACTCCCGTGCGCCTTTTTTATTTCCAACTTCACGATAATGAAAAAGGTAGACAGCAATACAATAGAATAAAAATACACCAAACAAAAACAATCTAGCCTGCATTTTGGTATATTTGTATATAACAAAATTCACAACTGCAACAAAACAATCCAGGATATGAAAATTCTCTTGACCGGAGTGACGGGGTATATCGGAAAACGTCTTTTGCCTGTGTTGCTGGAACAGGGGCATGAAGTGATCTGTTGTGTGAGAGATAAAAATCGCTTTGATACCTCGGCAATCCCGGGCCATGTTGAAGTTGTTGAAGTCGATTTCCTGGATCAAGAAACCCTAAAAAATATTCCGTCAGAAATTGACATTGCTTATTTCCTGATCCATTCCATGGCGACGCAGTCAGGTGATTTCCAGCAGATGGAAGCGCAATGTGCGACCAACTTCCGGAACTTTATGGAAAAGACCAGCGCGCAGCAGATCATTTATCTGAGTGGAATAATTAATTCAGATCAGTTATCGAAGCATCTCGACTCCAGAAGAAACGTTGAAAATATCCTGGCTAGCGGGCGGATTCCGATCACCACGCTGCGGGCTGGTATTATCGTTGGCTCCGGGAGCGCATCTTTCGAGATCATACGTGATCTTGTGGAAAAACTTCCGGTGATGATTACACCCAGATGGCTAAAGACAAAATGCCAGCCTATCGCCATCCGCAACGTGATCGAATTTATGATCGGTGTTATCGCCAGCCCGCATACCTTTAACAAAAGCTATGATATCGGCGGTCCAGACATACTCAGCTATAAAGAGATGCTGCTGCAATATGCTGCCGAACGAAAACTTAGGCGGCACATCTATGTGATCCCGCTTATGACGCCGCGGCTTTCCTCCTACTGGCTCTATTTTGTGACCTCAACTTCCTATAACCTGGCCAAAAATCTGGTCGATAGTATGAAAGTGGAAGTGATCTGTAAACCAAATCCTTTAGCAGACGAATTGGGTATCAAGTTAATCAATTACCGCGCATCCATCCAGTTAGCTTTTCAAAAAATTGAAAGCGACAATGTGATTTCCAGCTGGAAGGATGCCCAGACCAGTCACATTTTATCGGGCGGGCTCACCCGGTTGCTGGAAGTGCCCACATATGGTTGCTTCAAGGATATCCGCAAGGCTACCCTGCATAATAGTGAGGCGTCATTGACCAAAATATGGTCCATTGGCGGCAATTCTGGCTGGTACTACGGCAACTGGCTCTGGAAAATCCGTGGATTTATGGATCAATTGGTTGGCGGAGTGGGTATGCGGCGAGGACGAAAGAATAAAAGTGACCTTGCGGCCGGCGATGCACTTGATTTTTGGCGCGTGCTGATCGCAGATAAAAAGACAAAACGATTGTTGCTCTATGCCGAGATGAAACTTCCGGGAGAGGCATGGCTAGAATTTAAAATTGAAGATAATATTCTGCTACAGACCGCGACCTTCAGGCCCCTTGGCCTCGCCGGAAGGCTCTATTGGTATGCGGTATGGCCTTTTCATGGCTTCATATTCAGGGGCATGATCAATAGAATTGCTAACACTTAGAAAAGTATTCATACACGATGATTTATAATGAACAGGCCATTGTGGCATTTGAAATAAGATACCGAGCTAATTTTATCAACTCGCTGGACGGCTTTAAAAGCCTGGTATTGATCGGTACAAAAAACAGGGATGGAAGTGAAAATAGAGCGGAAGATAATATGTTAAGCTATAGAATGTATTCTTTATCTTTGGTCTAATGGACATCAAAAAAAAATTTGGCAGCGCCTCATTTGGCGAAGACCTCATCTTACAGGCGCTGAGCTGTTCTCCCGAGCCCACATCAATCTATACTGGGACAGAGATGACCATCCAGTTTGCCAATGAGGGTATGCTTAGCGTATGGGGCAAAGACGCGACCGTTATTGGAAAGGCGCTGATCAGTGCTATTCCCGAACTGGAAGACCAGCCGTTCTTATCTATTCTGCAGGAGGTTTGGCGTACGGGCAAATCCTATTCCGTTAAGGAGGCACCAGCCAGGCTCATAAAGGATGGGGTTGCCGTGACTGATTATTTTGATTATGAATATAGGGCTCTATTAGACCAAAACAATAAAACCTGGTGCATTTTGAACACCGCCCACAATGTTACTTTAAGAAGGCAGCATCAGCGACAGATACAGGAAAAAGAAAAAAGGGAACAAGGGCTTATGGCGGAAATGGCCGCAACGCTGGAAGAACTGACCGTTACAAATGATGAGCTCAACAGTTCCTTAGAACTTCTGGCAGAAAGTCGTGAACAGGTGCGGACAATTATTGAGCAGGCACCGGTTGGCATAGCGATGCTTAAGGGGCCAGAGTTTATTATTGAAATCGCCAATCCAACCATATTAAAGACCTGGGGCCGTCAATTGGCAGATGTGCAGGGTCTGCCCCACGAAATCGCAAGGCCCGAAATGCAAGGACAACCCATGATCCAATGGCTTCAGGAAGCATTTGAAAAAGGTGTACGGAAAACAAATAATGAACTTTCCGTACTGCTGCACCACAGGGACGGATTGCGGGAGGCTATTGTAAACTCTATCTATCAACCTATTTTTTCAGCTGATCATAAAGTTACTGGAATTCTGATCATCCTCGAAGAAATTACCGACCAGGTCCTTGAACGCCGGAAAAGCGAAAAGGACCAACAAATGCTGTCCTTGGCTATTGATGCTGGAGAGCTTGCGACGTTCTATTATGAGCCTGAGGTGAACCTGTTCTCCGGAAATGCGCTATTAAAATTATGGTTCGGTTTGGCCGATGAAGATCAATTGGATTTGTCTGCCGCTATTTCATCGATCGCCGAACAGGATCAGGAACGCGTAGTGGCTGCCATCACTGATGCCCTTAGCGAAGGATCGGATGGCAATTACTTCGTTGAATATCGTATCGTCCATCCACAGGTTCCGAACGGCAGGCTCGTGCAGGCACGTGGTAAAGTGTTTTATGATGCCAAGGGGAAAGCAGTAAGCCTGAACGGTACGTTAAGGGATATTACCGAACAAAAAGCTGAGGAACAGCGGAAAAATGATTTTATAAGTATCGTTAGCCACGAACTGAAGACACCCCTTACCTCTATAAACGCCTATCTTCAGATGATGCAACGTCAGGCAATCCTTACAGCAAATGCCAATCATCAGGACCTTACGTCGAAATCTCTTAAACAGGTTCGCAATATGAAGAACCTCATCAATGGATTCCTGAACATCTCGCGTCTCGACGCCGGAAGAATGATGATCGAAAAAGAACAGTTTGATCTGAAAGAATTATTCAGAGAACTTGAAGATGAATTTAAATCGAGGATTCACTCCCATCATATTGTCGCTGACCATACGTCTAATCTGCAATTAAATGCCGACTTGAATAAGATTTCACAGGTAGTCCAAAACCTCGTGGAAAATGCAGTCAAGTACTCGCCGATAGGAACCCAGATTACATTTGGCTATTTGCCCACGGCAAATATGGATATTGAGATTTTTGTCAGCGACCAAGGAATGGGAATTGCCGAGGAAGACCGGGATCAGATATTCGAGCGATTTTACAGAGCAGGAAAAGATCGGGTTGGAACAATCTCGGGATTTGGCATAGGCCTTTATCTCTGCCGTGAAATTGTAGAACTGCATAACGGACATATTGATGTGGAGAGCAACTCCGCGGGCGGAACCACATTTAAAGTACGGCTTCCAGCGCAGTAAGATCCACCCCCAACTTCTTCGCCGCTATGTTATCTAGCGGTTTATGATTGTGTACCTTTCACAACATCAAGCAACAGGGATCTATGCTTCAAATCGCTGATCCGACTAATTTAAAAAGTATGAAAGGTTTCTCGGAAACCTTTCATACCTATCAAATAAAGGCCTTACACCTATTTTTCCAAGGGAAGTTTGACCCCCTCCTTGATTTCGTCATTGGCATGCAGCAAGATCTGATCACTCTTGTTTAGCATTCCAAAAACTTCGGTAGAATCATGCGTGGATACACCTTCTTTGATATCCACAAAATGTGTCTTGCCCGCTATGAGCTGGATTACATACTGCCTTTCTGTCGAACGTACAATACTATTGGATGGCACCAATAAAGAATTGGCTCCGGCAGACAATGGAATATCAACTTCACAATATAAACCGGGCTTGAGTCTGTTATCCGTGTTGGCTACATCGACCTCTATCGCTTCGGACTGCATGGCGCCCAAAGAATTTGCCGAACGCGCAATCATCCCTTCAAATACCTTATTCGGTTTATTATTAAAACGATAAGCCACCTTTTTCGAAAGATCGACTTTGTCGACATAGGTCTCAGGGATCTGTACTTCCAGCCTTAATTTATTGAGATCCTGCAGGATCAGGAGGGGTTGATCATTTCCTTTTCCCGGTCCGACCAGTGCTCCCTCAGAAACGTTACGCTGTACAATCACACCATTGAAAGGCGCTTTGATATTCAGATAAGACTGCAACATTTCAACTTCTTCCACATTTGCTTTTTCCGACATAGCTACCGCTTCGTCCGCTTTCATCTTTGAAAGCGCATTGTCCAGATCAAGTGGTGATACAGCTCCTTCCTCCTGCGCGGCATTTTTGAGCCTTTTATATTTATCCTTACTCGCAGAAGCAGTCTCCTGTGCCTGCACAAAGCGTGAATGCGCTGCCTGTACCGCAGCGAGCATTTCCGGTGCCTCCAGCTGCATCAGCAGCTGTCCCTTTTTGACTATTGCTCCTCTGTCCACATAGATGTGCTTGACAAAGCTGTTCATTTTGGCATAGATATTTACCTCATTAAAGGGTTTGAGCTTACCGGGTAAACGAACACTGCTGGACATGACTTTCTCCTGTATTACTGTTGTTTGATAGGTACTGGCTTTAGCCGGATTTTTCGGCGTCAGATCAATCGGCTTTTCGGTGTGGCCGCAAGCGGTAAGTAAGCCTGCCAGTATTATTAAATAGCCTATTTTTTTCATCCCTTTGGTTTTCTTGTTCATTACTCAATTGTGTCTTTAAGGCATACATGCTGCCTTTGGCGATTTTATCTTTTTATACGATTCTGTTCCCGTTCCATAGTAACTTCCTTCTATATCACCGCAGTTCGTACTGCTGGGTGTCGATTCCGAAAGAGCACTATATTTTTTTAGTTTACACTACACGCTTCTTTTTCCATCCGTGGTTTCCGATGATCAGGCTCATCTTGCGGCAAGAGTGATTCGGAATCGAACTTGGATTTTTCCTTCATCCACACAAACAGGAGCGGCAGAATAAAGAGGGCCGCAAATGTGGAAGCAAACAGACCACCGATAACAGCCCGGCCCAATGGAGCCGCCTGTTCACCCGTCTCTCCCATTCCCATGGCCATGGGAATCATACCGGCAATCATGGCCATACTGGTCATCAGGATCGGACGTAGCCGCGTTGTCGCACTGGCCAGCGCTGCCGTCCTGGCATTGCGAAAGTCCAGCCGCAGTGCTTCAGCATTGGACACAATCAGGATCGCATTGGCGACGGATACCCCGGTAGACATAATCATACCCATGTAAGATTGCAGATTGAGCGTAGACCCTGTGAGTAAAAGCATCGCCAAAGATCCTAATATCACTGCAGGAATAGTGACCAATGCGGTCAGCGAAAGCCTGACACTCTGATAATTTGCCGCCAACAGCAGAAATATAACAACCACTGCGCAGGCTAGCCCCAACTGTAGACTACCCATGGTATCAAGCAATAGTGTCGACATCCCCTTCATTTCCACCACAACACCACGCGGCGGAGCCGGGAGTCCGCGAATAGCTTGTTGCACATCGGCTGTTGCTGTCCCCAGGTCCTGCTTGTGGATATTTGCCATCACGGTCAAATACCGCCTTGGCCCCTGCCGGTCATACTCACCCGGTAAATATTGTGTATTGAAACTGGCTATATCGCCCAGAGTCGGTGTGAGCTGCCCTTTCACCAGCGGAATTTCGCGCAGCTCGTCCATTGTATTCATCACATATTCAGGCACCTGCACCTGTACCTGATAGGTATAGGTATTGTTTTCATCGAGCCATTGGATCTTCTGCGTAAATCGGCTCGATGACGTACTGGCTGTTACCGAGCGAGCAATATCATCCATCTGCAGACCAAGCTGTGAGGCCTTGAGGCGGTCGATGGCAATCGAAATGGTCGGCAAGCGGAGGGGTTGCGCGATCTGCACATCACGCAGATAGCCGATATGCCGCAATGAACCGACAACCTTATCGGCGTACAGCTTCAATTCGTCCATTTTCTTACCAGCGACACGCACTTCGATCGGCGTTGCGGCTCCCTGACTCATAATCTTTTCAGTCATATCAATAGGCTCAAAATTCAGCCGCAAATTGGGTAGTTTATAGTGGATGTTACGCCGTAAAACATCTTTGAGTTCGTCCATATTGACATGATAGTCTGCATTCAGGTTGACCTGAATCACGGCTTCATGCGTTCCGGTATTGAATACATAGAGGTTACTGACCCCATAGCTGCTGGGCACCAGACCTACATAGGCCGAACTGATGGCAACCTGATGGTTGACCGTACTATCGATTACCTGCAACACCTGTTTGACAGACTCTTCGGTGCGCTCCAATCTGGTTCCATCGGGTTCTTTGATCCGCAACTGAAACTGCCCATTGTTAACTTTGGGCATCATATCCTTGCCGATGTAGACAAATGCTGCCGCTGCACAAGCCAGCATGAGCAGCAGATAACCGATGATAATTTTCCCCTTATGTCGCATGCTGCGGTATAAGCTAAAGCGATAACGCTTTTTGATCTTATCGAAAAAGCCCGGCGAGTCTGACTTAAAATGCCCGATGTGGTGCTCTTTGAGCAGCCAGTTGGATAAAATAGGTACTAGGGTCTGCGCCATGAAATAAGAAGCGATCATCGTTAATCCAATGGATAAAGAAAGCGGCAAAAACATTGCCCTGGGAATTCCCGTCATCATAAAGGAAGGAGCAAATACAGCCAAAATACAGAACAGGATCAAGAGTAGCGGAACAGCGATCTCCTGACAGGCATCATAGATCGCCTTACGTTTGTGTGTGCCCTGTTCTTGATGCTGGTGTATGCTTTCGATGGTCACCGTGGCCTGATCGACAAGGATGCCGATGGCCAGTGCCAAACCGCTCAAGGTCATGATATTGATGGTCTGACCAAACAATGTGAGCAGAAAGACACCGATCAAAATGGATACTGGTATGGTGACGATCACGATCAGGCTGCTCCGCCAGTCGCGCAGAAACAAGAGTACCATCAGGCCGGTAAGCAAAGCACCGAGCCCCCCTTCGTGCAAAAGGCTCTGTACCGAATTCATAACCGCTACGGATTGGTCAAATTCGTAAGAAACTTTGACATCTTCAGGCAACAGGTTCTGGATTTCAGGCAACTTGGCCTTTAGGTTGCTGACCACTGCCCAAGTGGACGCATCCGATGTCTTAACGGCAGGAATATAAACTGAGCGCCGGCCATTGATCA